>ERZ777003.163-NODE-163-length-136603-cov-17.883887_pt1 | contig 136603 bp, 108 predicted proteins | sample MGYA00374956_ERZ777003 | MGnify/ENA primary metagenome ERZ777003 (study PRJEB29302, sample SAMN06268252) | bioreactor metagenome | isolation source: Joint BioEnergy Institute, California, USA | place: USA:Joint BioEnergy Institute, California, USA | collected... | reverse complement strand
GGCACTGGAGGCCGGAGCTGGCGCTACGCGCCCGCTGCCGCGCGATGCGTCGATAGAGAGCGGCGCACATACCAACAATTCCCTCCCCCGCGCAGCGGGGGAGGGCCAGGGAGGGGGCGTCCGCGCGCACAGCGCCGCCGATTGCCTACAGCCCAAACAAGCACGCCACTGGCAACGTGCTCAGCACTTCCGCTGCACGCAAGCGACACGTCTGTGAATCGCCGAAAAATCGAAACGCTCGCCCAGTGAATACATCTCGAAGCTCTCGGGTGAATGGCGCGACGAGTTCCGTGTCGCCCCAGGTCTGCTCACCCACCGGCCATTCGAGGGCACCACCTTTGAGGCGCGCCGACCATCGCGGCACGACCACAACACAAACACGTTGCTCGTGCTCGCGCGCGAACGCAAAGAGATGCGCGCTACATGAGCCTTCGACGGTCAAGGGCACATAGCTTCCGAGCTCGAATAGTGCAGGATCACGCTTCCTCGCCTGCAGCAAGGACCACGTCACTCGCAGCTTGAGTGCGTCCATGTCGGCGGGATCTGCGTTGGCGGTCTCGGTTCGCTCGATCTCAGCCAACATCGCATCGGCGGCCGCGTAATCGACCGGTCGACGATTGTCCGGATCGACGAGCATGAACGACAGACGTTCGGTGCCTTGATAGATGTCCGGCACGCCAGGAACAGTGAGCTTCAGCACCGTTTGAGCCAGCGAGTTGATGCCGCCGAAGAACGCGATGGTCTCGGCGAAGGCTCTGAAATCGTGCAAAAAAGCATTGCGCTCTGGATGCTCCAGCAATTGCTCCACGAAGCTGCAGAGCGCTGCCTCGTACTCCTCGTTGGGATTCAACCACGACGTGGAGCGCTTTGCCTCGCGCGCAGCCTTGATCACGTAGGCGCGCATGCGCTCCATGAGGCTCGTAGGATCTTCATCACCCTGCCAGACGCCCGCCAGCGTCTGATAGATCATGTATTCGTCGTCCCGGGTGGGCGCACTCGCGTTATCGACTTGGCGACGCTTGCCGCGATTGAGCCTGCTCCAGCGAGCAAGATGTAATCGCCACAGCTCCGTAAGCTCACTGATCACCGCGATACGGGCGCGCACGTCCTCGCTACGCTTGGTGTCGTGGGTCGAGGTCGCGAGCATGGAATGCGGCCAGGACTTCGCGCGCTCGAGATTCGCTTGGTGGAGCGCGCTCGAAGAGACGCTGAAGCGGCTCGGATCGCCCCCTACCTCGTTGAGGCAGATCAGGCGGTTGTAGCGATAGAACGCCGTATCCTCGACGCCCTTGGCGGTAACTGGCGCGGTGACTTGCTGGAATTTCATCGCGAACTCGCGCATGGCGTGGCGGTGTGACGCAGGGCGCCCGGCCGCTGCATCGCCCAGCAAGACGCCTGCCAGAAAGTCGAACACGCTGCGCTCGCCGGCGCTGCGCTTGCGCGCTACGCTCACGGCCCAACGTACGATGCGCCGATCCTCTTCGCCGATACCCTCGTGCGAGATGTACGTGCGGTACACCGGAAAACAGGCAATGACCTCCACGATGGCATCGCGCAAAGCAGCGCGGGTGAAATCCGCCGTGTGACGATCGAGCTGCGCGATGCGATCGAGCTGGGTCGCCAGCACCTCCACTTCGGCTGCAAGGGAGACGCTCATGACGAGCTTCTTGCAGCGATACGCAATCTCTGCGAACTCGTGCGGGTTATTAGTGAACTGACGATAGCGTGCCGTCAGGCGCCGCTCCTCTTCGCCGCAGACCAGCCAGCTCGTCACCAGCGCGGCGAACTCGTATCCAGTCGTGCCGTGCACGGCCCACGCCTCGGGCAAGCGTTCGTGTGGAGCCAGGATCTTCTCGGTTACGACATACAGTGACTTGGGCTCTGCGTCCGTAGCAAATCTTTGCTGGAGCCGCTCGAAATAGGTCTTCGGATCGTAGAGCCCATCCGAATGGTCGATCCGTAAACCATCGATCTTGCCCTGCTCGATGAGCTCGAATGTGAGCGCGTGCGTGCTTTCGAACACTTCCTGCTGCTCCATGCGCAGCGCGGCCAGATTGTTGACGTCGAAGAATCGTCGATAGTTGATCTCGTCGACCGCAACGCGCCAATAAGCGAGACGATAAGCTTGCGCTTCGAGCAGCTCGTGAAGCGCATCGAAGCTTTCTGGCGCGCCCGGGGTGCCATTCAATCGCTCGATGGTCTCGTCGATGTAGCGTCTGATCGCCTCGCTGCGTTCCAGCAGGCGCACGAGACGCCGTTTGTGCGCCTCTTTGTCCCGATAGCGTATGCTGACCGCCTCTTCACTGATATCGTTGCGCGCCGGTAAGTGTCCGAAAGCCGTCAAGAGACTCTCGAGATCGCCCCGATCCGGATCGTCGGCAGCGAATCGCTCCTCGAGCAGCGCGCGCGTGGGCGCGAAAATCCGCGGATATTCCCGCGGATCAATCGGGAACCGATGCTCGTAGTAGCGCACGGCGAAGCTGCCGCTGGCCATATCGAGCTCGAGCTTGAGATCTCCTCGCTCCAGCACCTCGCCGTAAGGTGCACCCAGTATCGGCACGAGCACGCGGTCATGCATCGACGGGCGCAGCGGTCGCCAGTCCACATCGAAATGACTCGCGCAACGTCCTGCCGGGCCGTTCTCGAGCAAGTCGAGCCACCACTCGTTGTCGTCGCCCATGATGCCGAGATGATTCGGGACGATGTCGACGATGAGCCCCATACCATGCCCATGGAGCACTTCCACGAACATATCGAAGCTCTCGCGAGTGCCGAGCTCGGGGTTGAGCTGTGAATGATCAGTAACGTCATAGCCATGCAGGCTGCCTGGTCGCGCCTTGAGAATCGGCGATGCATAGACGTGACTGATCCCTAACCTGGCGAGATAGGGCACGATGCGGGCCGCGTCCTCGAACGTGAACTCGCGATTGAGCTGCAGCCGGTACGTCGCCCTAGGGATACCGCGCCTCAGCATGCCTGTTGGGAGCATATAGACGAACTTCCCAGGGTTGCAGAGTGTCGCCGCCCGAAACGTCGCCCGTCGAGTAGAGCGCACGCTTTCCAGCAAGCTCACGCGCAGCGGCCCGCTCGTCGGCCAGGTTGGCAATCATTTGCAGCGCTCCACCGCTTGCGAGAGGCCATGTAACTGTCAGCACATTCTCTCTCACTGCATAGCGACTCGTCCCGGGCACGATATCCGCGATGAGCGGAATGATCGCGCGACGGCGCAGCTCCAAGAGCGATGTCACGTACTCGAGCCATTCCCGGCACGCAGGCGTCTCGCGGTCCTCCTGCATGAGCTGACACTTGGCGAACGTGGCGTGTGCGTTGGGATCCGGAATACACGCGCGCCGTGACTCATCCGAGAACGCTTCGAACACAGCGAACTCCGCGCGACGCCCCTCGCGCACGGCATCTGCAAGCGTGCCGTGATAGTCGCAGAAGTAGAGAAAAGGCTGCTCGGCACCGTATTCCTCGCCCATGAACAACATCGGTATCTGCGGCGCGAGCAGCAGCACCGCGTACGCAGCCCTGAGCGGCGCACGCGGCACGAGCGTCACGAGCCGTTCACCAAAAGCACGATTGGCAATCTGATCGTGATTCTGCAGGAAGTTCACGAAGGCGAGCGGCGACAAATGCGAGCTCGGCTCACCGCGTGGCTTGCCGCTGACGGAGGAACGCTCGCCTTGATAGACAAAACCTTCTGCCAACGCCCGACCGAGCCGCTCGAGCGTGTGTGTCGCATAGTCCGCGTAGTAGCCTTCCGTCTCATGCGTGAGTATCACATGAAACGCATGGTGAAAGTCGTCATTCCACTGCGACACGCGAGGTCGGCGCAAGCGGCGCGCCTCGTTGTGATAGTTCTCGAGCACGACATGCACGTGACGCTCACGTCCCGGCCCGTCTTGGACCGCATCGATGAGCTCGTCGACAAAGTGCCGCGGCCCATCGTCGTACATGGCGTGCACCGCATCGATCCGCAGCCCGTCGAAACGGTACTCCTCAAGCCAATACAGTGCATTCTCGATGAAGAATCGGCGCACCACGGGCAGATGCAAGGCGAGCGCATCGCCCCATGGCGTCCTGTGTCCGGGATTGAAGAGCTCCCGTGCATAGTGGCTCAAGTAATTGCCGTCCGGTCCGAAGTGGTTGTAGACCACATCGAGCAGCACCGACAGTCCCAACGAATGCGCCCCATCAACGAGGCGCTTGAGCTCATTCGGCGTACCGTATGTCGCGTGTGGCGCGTACGGGAGGACACCATCGTATCCCCATCCTCTGTTGCCGGGGAAAGCGGCAATAGGCATGAGCTCGAGTGCCGTGATACCCATCCTGGCGAGCTCCGGCAAACACGCCTCGAGCGCCGCGTACGTGCCGGCTTGCGTGATCGTGCCGACATGCAGCTCGTAGATGACGAGCTCCTGCCACGGATGACCTTGCCAATCGTCGTCCTGCCACTCGTAATCCAGTGGATCCACGAGCATGCTGGCTGCATGCACGCCTTCCGGATTGAAACGCGATGCCGGATCCGGTACCTCGATCGCATCATCGATGCGATATAGATAACGATCCCCCGCAGCTACATCCGCGACGCGCGCTTCATACCAGCCGTCGCCGCTGCTCCTCATCGGCTCCTCACGGAGCCCTTCCGGGCCGAGAACTTTCAATGCCACACTATGCGCGCTCGGCGCCCACAGACGAAAGTGTCCGGTGCCTGATGCATCGAGCTGGGCACCGAACGACATGCGGTATACCCGCCTCACACATTGTCCTCCTGCTGGAGAGGATGCTCGAAGAGAGCGAGCGCACGTCCCTCGATGACGTAGGAATCACCAGGGCGCAGCGTGCGTCGTTCGATGCCGAAGCCTGCCGGATCAGCCGTATCGAGCCGCAAGAGCCAATGTCTGTCGCTCAGCTCTGTCGGGATGCGAAACTCCACGGGCTCGTGATGAGCGTTCACGAGCATCAGGAAGTCGCTGTCGACGAGCAGCTGGCCACGCTCGTCTTCTTCCTGCAATGAGCGCCCCGACAAGAACACACCGAGCGTGCGCGCATTACTTTCGGACCACTGCTGATCGGACATTTCCGATCCGCTCGGATCGAACCAGATGATGTCGCTGACGTGGTCGCCGCGGATGCTGCGATTCTGGAAGAAGCGCCGACGTCGGAAAGTGCGGTGACTCTTCCGCAAGTGGATGAGCTCGCGCGCGAACGTCAGCAGGTTCTGGTCTTCGTCGCTCAGGCTCCAATCGTGCCACGTGATCTCGTTGTCTTGACAGTAGGCGTTGTTGTTGCCCAGCTGCGTCCGCCCGCATTCGTCGCCTGCGAGCAGCATCGGTACGCCTTGCGAGACCATCAGCGTCGCGAGCAAGTTGCGCATCTGTCGGACTCGGAGCGCACGAATCTCTGGATCGTCCGTCGGACCCTCGACGCCGCAGTTCCAGCTGCGATTGTGATTCTCGCCGTCGGTGTTGCCATCCAAGTTGGCCTCGTTGTGCTTCTCGTTGTAGCTGACGAGATCGCGCAACGTGAAGCCGTCATGCGCCGTCACGAAGTTGACGCTCGCGTAGGGACGACGGCCGCTGTGCTCATATAGATCGCTGGAGCCGGATACGCGGTACGCCAGCTCGCCGATCAAGCCGCCCTCGCCTTTCCAGTAGTCCCTGACGGCGTCTCGATACCTGCCGTTCCACTCCGTCCAACCAACGGGAAAACCACCGACTTGATAGCCACCTTCACCCAGATCCCACGGCTCGGCGATCAGCTTGACCCGCGAGATGACCGGATCCTGATGAATGATGTCGAAGAACGCGCCGAGACGATCCACGGCGTGCAGCTCGCGCGCGAGCGCGGAAGCCAGATCGAACCGGAAGCCATCGACGTGCATCTCTTCGATCCAGTATCGAAGACTGTCCATGATGAGCTGCAGCACGTGCGGATGCTGCATGTTGAGTGTGTTGCCGCAGCCGGTGTAGTCCATGTAATAGCGCTTGTCGTCGTGCACGAGGCGATAGTAGGCAGCGTTGTCTATTCCTCGAAAGCTGAGCGTCGGTCCTAGGTGATTGCCTTCCGCCGTGTGGTTGTAGACGACATCCAGAATCACCTCGATCCCTGCCGAATGCAGGGTCTTCACCATCGTCTTGAACTCTTGATCCGAATGCTCGCTGGATGAGTAGGCTTGATGAGGCGCGAAGTACCCGATCGAGTTGTAGCCCCAGTAGTTGGACAGGCCTTTCTCGACGAGATGGCGATCATGGACGAAGTAGTGGACGGGCATGAGCTCGACCGCCGTCACGCCCAGGCGTTTGAGGTAGTCGATCACCGGAGCCGTCGCCAGGGCGGCATAGGTACCCCGATAGCGCGGTGGCACATCCGGGTGACGCATCGTGAACCCGCGCACGTGCATCTCATATATGACAGTGTCGTGCCACGGAATGTTGGGTCGGCGATCGTCGCCCCACGTGAACGCCGGATCGATGACTTTCGCCTTCGGCATGCCATTGGCGTTGTTGCGGCGATCGAATGACAGATCCGCGCGCGAATGACCGATACGATAACCGAAATGGGCATCGGACCACGCGAGGTTGCCGACGATCGACTTGGCGTACGGATCCAGAAGGAGCTTGTTCGGATTGAACCGGTGCCCTTGCTGGGGCTGATACGGGCCGTACACACGGTAGCCATAGAGCTGGCCCGGCCGCGCTTCCGGTAGATAACAATGCCAGACCCGATCCGTCTGCTCGCGCAGACGTATGCGCTGGATCTCGCGCCGGCCGCGACGATCGAACAAGCACAGCTCGACCGCCTCTGCATGCTCGGAGAAGAGCGCGAAGTTGACGCCTTCGCCGTCCCACGTCGCTCCTTGCGGATACGGTCGACCCGGCCAGACCGCGTTGATCAGATTCATATCGAGAGGCGCTTGATCATGTCCCGGAGATCACCGCGGCAAGGCGCCAAGCGGATGTCGCAGCTTGATCGTGACGCGATCCACGACGCTCAGAAACGAGAGACACCTAGCCGACGGGTGCGCTCGAGTTGCGCTTGTTGCGCAGCCAGGCTCAGGTACTCGGACGACTCCCGCTCCGCAGTCACATCGCCCGTGCCACGACGAACGTGCAGCCTTTGCAACGTCTTGCCGACACGACCTGGCGTGCCGAGATCGCTCCACCCGCAAGACGGCACACGGACGACGCGCAATCGATCCACTTTGTGCTCCAGCACGTCGCGCGAGAAATCGATGGAAGGCAGCCGCGTGTAAAGATCGACGATCGCTGGCCAGCCGCCCGTCGGCGCTCCGTGCTGAAGGAAACGCGTGAGAATGACCTGCATTTCCACCACGATCGAGCTGTGATGCGGTAGGAACAGGTCCAGGAGCGCCGCACCGTGCGCAGCCAGGATGAACATGTTCCACAACCCGCCCCGCGCGATGAGCTCGGCGGCGAGATCCGTCTTTGGTTTCTCCAGGAAGCGCTCAACACGCAAGCTGCCGCTGACGTCGGGCACACCGGGAAGCACATAGCCGAGCTCGGTATCGAGCTCGTCGGGCTCGGTGCCAAGAAGTATCGGATGGGTCGTGTCCTCTTCCAACCGCGCGAGTGCTGTTTCCAGCGCTTGCTGCAACACGAGCTCATCCTGAACGTAGTGGTCGGACGGGAGCATGACGATGCGCGCTTCGGGATCTTTGGCGAGGATGTGTAGAATGGAGAACAGCACGCCGACACCCGTGCCGCGGTTGCGCGGCTGCACGATCAGATTGGTCTGCGGCAAGTGCGCAAGCCCGCGACATTCGATCCACCACTTACGGTGCTGTTGCGCGACGATGGTGCAGATCCGCTCGGAGGGCACCAGTCTCGCTGCACGCTGAATCGCCTCTTCGAGCAACGAACGCCCGCCATCGAGCGAACAGAACTGCTTGGGTACCGGCGTTCCACACGGTTTGGTCGTGAGCGCTCGTAACCGACTTCCATCGCCTGCTGCCAGAATGAGAGCCCACACGTGCTGTGCTTCAGACATCGACCCGACTCCTTGCTGCGACAGTGACGGTTCTCGTTATCGGAAATCGCGTCGCTGACGAAGATGCAGGACATAAATACACGGGACCGTGTATGAGTTCCGCGGGCGTGACGGCCGTGACGGAACCGAACTGTCGATGGGTGCGTAGTTCGTCTACACCTCCTTGCTTGGCTGCGCACCCTCCATAGCTGCCCGATCCTTCGACTGCGGGCTCTTGTTATATAAGTAATGTCGATGCGCTCGACTGAAGGAGCAGTGGATTTCGGATGAATCCAGACGATGTATCTGCCGGACGACGTGCGCAAGCGTTATCGCAATTTCGTAGGCAAGGCACTGGACTCAGTCGCAGGACGGTTCCGTTGTCCCATTGGTTGTTGCTGCTTGCAGTCACGGTAAGCTGTCTTGCGGGCGCAGCAGCCTCGCGCTCTGCACAGGAAGCGAGCCAGCATCCGACCCGCTATCGCTTTGCGCCGAGCACCGTGCTGGAAATGGCGCAGAAGCTGGCCGCGCGCGACTATGCGGTCACGCGGATCCCGGAAAACTCACCCCTAGCGCAGCTCTCCTACGACCAGTACAGACTGATTCGTGTCAATCCAAAACAGGCGATCTGGCGCAACGAGCAAGTGCCGTTCAGGCTCGAAGTCCTGCCGGCCGGTTTCCTGTTCACGCTGCCTGTGCGCGTGTCGGTCGTAGAGAGCGGAGTTGCTAGGGAGATCGTTCCGGAACAGACGATGTTCGAGCTCGATCCCAGCATCGCCAAGCTGCTAGGGAACACGCCCATTCCCTTGTCGGGTCTGCGCCTGCGAACGCAGCTCAATTCGCGTTCGGCGTGGGACGAGTTCTTGTCGTTCCAAGGTGCTTCATACTTCCAGGCAATCCCGAGAGGAGGACACTATGGAGCGTCCGCGCGGGGACTGGCACTGCGTACAGCACATCCCCAGGGAGAAGAGTTTCCCGAGTTCACGCACTTCTGGGTCGAACGACCGTCGGCGAATGCTTCAGGCATTGTCGTACACGCGCTGCTCGATAGCCCGTCAACGACGGGCGCGTATCGCTTTTCGATCACACCCGGCGCCGAAACGATCATGGATGTCGACGTGACCCTGTTCCCGCGCGCGCCGTTGGAGGATGTCGGCATTGCACCGCTCACATCCATGTTCTTGTTCGACGAATCCGAGCGCATGCGGATCGACGACTACCGTGACGAGGTGCACAAGTCGGACGGTCTACAAATCGTTCTCGCCTCCGGTGAGCAAGTGTTCCGACCACTGCGCAACCCGACCCAGCTGCAGATCTCCGCGTTCACCTCGGTCGCTCCGAAGGCCTTCGGTCTGGTGCAGCGCTCGCGCCGCCTCTCTGACTTTCACGACCTCGACGCCATGTACGAACGCCGCCCGAGCGTCTGGATCGAGCCGACAAGCGAATGGGGACCTGGCGAGCTGCAGCTGATTGAAATCCCGACGGACCTCGAGACCAACGACAATATCGTGACGATGTGGAAGCCGAAGGAAGTCATCCCGCCAGGTCAGCCCTGGCATACTTCCTATCGCATACGCTGGACCACTACGCCGCGCGTGCAACCGAGTCTCGGTCGCGTCACGGCGACACGCACAGGTCCGACGCGCGATGGCAAGCGGCGCCTCTTCGTCGTCGATTTCGTTGGTGCGGGTCGCGACGTCGACGGCCTCGAGCTCGACATCGGCAGCTCCACCGGGCGCATCTCCAATGCCACCTTGCAACCGAACCGCCTGACGAAAGGCATCCGCGCCACGTTCGAGCTCGACCCGCAAAACGCCGACCTCGTGGAGCTGCGTATGCGCATCATGCGCGGTGATCGGCCCGTCACAGAGACATGGCTCTATAGATGGACGGCCACCTGAGCACAGCGCCGGAAAATCGCGAGCTGATGCGCGGTGGCATGCCGGTCGAGCGACCGCTCGAGATGCCGGTGCAGGATTTTCGCCGAGCACCGACGAACGAACCGCTCGACGTGCCCGAAGCGCGCGTCGTCATCGCTCGCGCGCTCACGATCGGCGGCATGCTCGCCATCACCGTGTACGGGGTCCGGGAGATGCTGGCGATCGTCAGCGTGCAGGACATGACCGCCCTCCAGGGCGTCATGCTGTTCTTCTTTGCGGTCACGCTCGCGTGGATCGGCTTTGCTGCCTCGTCTGCGATCGCAGGTCTGCTCATTCCTGCATCCAAGCAGCCGAGCGCGTCCCTTGGGAACAGCCGTACCGCGTTGCTGATGCCGGTGTACAACGAGGATCCGGCACGCACCACTGCAACGCTGCAAGCGATGGCGGAAGATCTCGCGCGCATCGGCGCGGCCCAGCATTTCGAGATCGTCATCTTGTCGGACTCGACGCAAGTCGATGCTTGGATCGGCGAATCGCTCGCGGTCGATCGCCTGCGACGCAACCTGCGCGACATCATGCCGGTATGGTATCGCCGACGCTGGCACAACACCGGACGCAAAGCCGGGAACATCGAAGAGTTCGTCAAGCGCTGGGGCGGGCGCTACGACTACATGATCGTGCTCGATGCCGACAGCTTGATGACTGCCGAGACGCTCGTCGAGCTGGTGCGGCGAATGCAAGCGGACCCGAAGCTCGGCATCCTGCAGACCGTCCCGCTGCTCATCGGCGGCACAAGTCTCTTTGCGCGCTTGCAGCAATTCGCGGGACGCGTCTACGGCGCGCTCATCGCGCGGGGTGTCGCGGCGTGGTCCGGCGACGAAGGGAATTACTGGGGCCACAATGCAATCATCCGAGTTGCAGCGTTCGCTCAAGCGTGTGGCCTGCCCCAGCTGCGCGGCCGGCGGCCCTTTGGTGGTCACGTGCTCTCGCACGACTTCGTAGAAGCAGCGCTCATCCGCCGCGCGGGCTGGAAGGTACGCATGGCAAGCGACTTGGAAGGCTCGTGGGAGGAAAGTCCGCCCTCCCTCATCGATATCGCCATTCGCGATCGGCGCTGGGCGCAGGGTAATCTTCAACACATCAAGGTCATCGGCGCACGTGGCCTGACGCTCACCAATCGAGCGCATTTCCTGATCGGCATCATGAGCTACCTGTCCTCGCCCCTGTGGCTCATGCTGCTGCTCGTCGGCTTTGCGCTCACGCTACAAGCCTCCTTGATCCGCCCGGAGTATTTCTCGAGCGAATTTCAGCTCTTCCCGAACTGGCCGGTGTTCGACGCACCGCGCATGACGAAGCTCTTCATCTTCACGATGATCGTGTTGTTCACCCCGAAGGTACTCGGCTGGCTGCGCGCTTTGTTCGTGTCGCGGGTCCGTAAGGGTTGCGGCGGAGTGATCGGGCTGACGGTGAGCACGCTCGTCGAAACGATCCTTTCGGCACTGTACGCACCCATCATGATGCTCGTGCAAACCCAGCATGTCGTGTCCATCCTGGCTGGACGGGACTCCGGCTGGGGGCCGCAGCGGCGTCATGCAGCCACGGCGACGTGGCGCGAAGCCTGCAGTGTTCATTGGCCCCATGTCGCAATCGGTCTCGTCTTCAGCATCGTCGCGTACCTCCTCTCACCGACGCTGCTGGCGTGGCTGTCCCCCGCGCTCGCGGGGCTACTCCTTGCCATCCCGCTTTCGAAGATGAGCGGCAGCGAGCCTGCCGGGCACATCCTGCGGCACCTCTCGTTGTTGCGCACGCCAGAGGAGCATCGGATGCCTGACCTGCAGCGCCGACGGAACGAGCTGCTCAAGGATGCGCCGCCCTTGCCTCGCGAAGCGCTCAAGCTCCTCGCGCGCGACCGTCAAGCGATGCTCACACATATCGCTGGCAACTTGCCCCGTCCGCCGGAGGCGCGCGGTCATCCCGATCCACATCGGCTCACGGCCGAGCGCAAAGTGATGGATGCCAGGTCTCTGCACGAAGCGCTGAGCTGGCTCGGCCCCGCCGAGCGCGTGCACGTGGCAGGTGACCCGCGCTTGCTGGAGAGGTTGGCGGAGCTGCCCGATTGAGCGCGGCTGCGGGTACCCCACAGCCTCCTTTGTCTACGTCCTGCTCGCCTGATGCCGCTCCAAGCAACACACCAAGGCGCCGCGCTGAGCGTCTCTCCATGATCTCGGTGAAGTGTCGTTGGCTCGTGTGGAACTCCGTGCACGCGCCACACATTCCACGGTGCAGCCGCTTCCAACCGACACTCACAGAAGAGGAGCTAGCCATGGCACGAGCCACCCCGCAGAGAGTCAGCGACGTACCTCGGGACGCGATTGCGCTGCTGAAGCAAGATCATCGAATGGCGGAAGCGCTGTTCGAGCAGTTCGAGAAAGCCGATGAAGAAGAGCAGGCACAGCTCGCCGAGCGCATCTGCAACATGCTGAACGTGCACGCACAGATCGAGGAAGACATCCTGTATCCGACCGCCAAGGAGGCGTTCGAAGACGAAGAAGAGAGCGAGCTCGTTGCCGAGGCCGAGGTCGAGCACAGCACCGCCAAGGAGCTGATCGCCAAGATCGAGAGCATGACCCCCGGCGACGAAGCGTTTCGGCCGACCGTGAAAGTGCTGGGCGAGTACGTGAAGCACCACGTCAAGGAAGAAGAAAGTCAGCTCTTCCCAGCGCTCAAGCGCTTCAAGGTCGATCTGAAGGAGATGGGCACACGGCTCGCCGAGCGCAAGTTTGCCCTCATGGAGGAAATGGGGATCGAAGCGGAGGAAGCGCCGCCTCAGCGCAAGAAAACGCCGGCTCGCGCCACGACGCGCGCTGCAGCTTCAAAGGCGCGCCCAGCCCGTGCGTCGAGCGCTCGCAGCAAGTCTGCACGCAGCTCAGGCCGCACGGCGAGACACTGATGCGTGTGCATGCGTCGCGGGTGCAAGAGCTCGTCCGGCCCCTGCACCCGCGCGCACGGACATCGACTGTGGCGTATCCGGGAATCAGCTCGCGCCTGCTCGGGGAGCGTACTTCTGCAGCTGCTCATCCAGCTCCGTAGGATTCACCGGCTTGGTCATATAGCTGTCCATTCCAGCCGCGAGGCAGCGCTCGCGATCACCGTTCAACGCGTGAGCGGTAAGCGCAATGATAGGAATCCGACCGCCGCGCACCGTCTCCCGGCGCCGGATCTCACGGGTTGCTTCCAGCCCGTCCAGCTCCGGCATTTGCACATCCATGAGAATGAGATCGAAGCGCTCCGCTTCGAACGCAGCCAAGGCGGCCCTTCCGGAATCGGCGATCACGACCTCGTGTCCGCGCTTGTGCAGGAGTCGCTTCATCACCATTTGATTGACGGGATTGTCCTCGGCGACCAGCACGCGCAAGCCTTGCGCCGCCCTGGGCTCATGATGGTGCCGGGCATCCTGCCGCGACCGTTGTCGCTCGAGCACCCGCCCGAGGGTTGCGTATAGATCACCTGCAAAGACAGGCTTGACGAGGCACGCATCCACATCGAGCCCTCGGGTGCTGGCACTGCCGTCGCGCTGCGTGCTCGCACGGACCATCGCGACGATTGGAATGTCGACGTCTCGCTCCCGCAGCGAACGAGCGAAAGTGGTCCAGTCCGCATTTGGCAAGTCCTGATCGACGAGCGCGATTGCACAAGGATTCCCGCGGGCGTGGCAATCCCCTATTCGCTCGAGCGCCTCGCTCGTGGTCGCTGCGAGAGCGGGCCGTGCGCCAGCCTGCGCAAGCCACCCGCCGAGGACACGCCGCAGCGCCTCGCTATCCTCGACCACGAGGACATCCACATCGCGCAGCGATGCGCCGCTATCCGCCTGCCGCTTCGCTTGCTCGATCGCGACAGGCAGGCACAGCGTGAAGTGCAACGCCTCGCTCCCCTCGGTCTGCTCCGTCCACAAGCGCCCGTTCATCATCCCGATCAATCGGGACGAGATCGTCAGCGCAAGCTCGATGCCACTCCCGCTCGACTGCTCGGCTGAATCCTCGGCGACCGCACATATTACCCGCCGTCCTTCGTGATAGGACAGGGCGCCACTGCTGATCACCGTGAATCGTAATGTCGCGCAGTGCGCGTCTCCTTCGAGCAAGCTGGCGCTGATGAGCGCCTCACGGCTTGGTGCAAACGCCCGCAGTGCCTCTTCCAGAAGGTTTGCGAAGATCTGCCGTACACGATTGCCGTCGCCAACAAGCATGCTCGGCACCTCCGGCGCGATGTCGAGCACGAGTTCCATCTCTTGCCGATGCGCCCGCGCGGCGAATGTCCTGACGACGGATTCCAGGATGTCGCGAATGTCGAAAGGATAAGACTCGAGCTCGAGCTTACCCGCCTCGATCTTCGAGAAATCCAAGATGTCGTTGATGATTCTGAGAAGACTGTCCCCGGATGCCTTGAGCGCCTGCACGTACTCTCGCTGCTCGCTCGTCAAATCAGTATCGAGACACAGCTCGGTCATGCCGATGATGCCATTGAGCGGCGTGCGTATCTCGTGGCTGATATTCGCCAAGAACTCGCTCTTGGCGCGGTTGGCTGCATCTGCCGCCGCGCGCGCCTGCTCCAAGACGGCTTCAGCCTGCTTGTGCGCCGTGATGTCGTTCGACACTTCCAGAACATGGGTGGCGCGACCATCCTCTTCCAGCAATGGCCGCTTCACGCTGCGCAGCCACATGGTCTCCCCGCCATGAGTGATCCGCGACTGCTCAGGAATCGTCTTCTCCCGACACTGCTCGAGAACCTCGCGATCGCTCTCTGCAATCGCCTGCGCTTCCTCGGCCGGTCGACCAAGCGCCTCGTGTGTCTTGCCGAGCAGCTCGTGCGGCTCTCGTCCGAGAGCCCGGGCGAAGGCGCGATTGACGAGCACGTAGCGTCCCGCACGGTCGCGCACAGAAATGAAATCGGGGCATAGATCGATGACTTGTCGCAAGAACGAGCGCTGTTGCTCGATCTGCGCAGCCTGCGTCTCGACTTGGCGGCGTAGCGTGCGCGCCCACAGCATCGCGGCAACGATCGACAGCGTTAGCAGCGCGATCGTCGGCCAGGCATGGCGCCACTTCCACCAAGGCGCGGCGTGCAAGACAGTGACATCATCGACCGATCTCAGCATGATTCGGAATGATTCCGGCACAGGATCGAAGCCACCTGTGAAACGGTCGAACAAGGGACGGCGCTGTACCGAGCAAATGCCAACGACGCGCACGACACTGCCTTCGCGCAATTGCCCGAGCGGCACGCTACCTTCGAGCTCTGCGTTAAAGACAGTGTCTCCCGAGCGTAGCACCAGCGTTTGTTGCGCGGCGCTTTGCCCCTGGCTCACGAGTCGCCCTTCGATACTGACGAGCCGGTTGTCGAATCGGCCCGCCATCACTTCCTCCGGTGTCACGGCCTGAGGCACGAGCTCCTCGCGTCGTCCCAGGGGACGCACCATTGCATCGGCCAATACCGGGCCTTCCGTGCTCGGAGTCGGATAGCCGATTGCCTCGACAACATCGCCCACGAACACCTCGGCTGAGCTCGCCTCGACTTGCACGCTTCCTGTCGGGTCCTCGACGAACAGTCGTCCGGGTGCGCGCAGCGTCACGATGCCGCTGACGAGCACACGGCGACGGCTCGCATCGACGTCGGCCCTGAACTTCAGGAGCTCATCGATCGCCCGCGGAGTTTCGAGCTGCCCACGGTCCGGCGCCGGCTCGATCATGTGCAAGTCATCGAGAGAGTGCACGAAAATGCGATAGCCCGTGAGGACACCTCGTGCTGTGAACGACGTCGCCAACGCACCGCGCGCACGGACGCGCGCATCCACGAAGCGCTCGAGCTCTGCAGGATCGGCGGGCATCACGAGCAAGGCGCTGACCGTACCCAATTCCGTTTCGAGACCGAACTCGATCTGACCGTTGCGGTAAGCAAACGGTCGCACCCATCCTTCGAGCTCGACCCACTTGGAATCGTATACGCCGCTCGGCGCGCTTTCTGGGTCGACCTTCTGCGGCGTCGGTAAGCGCCCGCCGGGCAGTGCCTTGAACCACGGTTGCGCGATCACCGGCGCGAACTCGCCCGGTGCCGTTACACCGGTGATTTCCACCAGCTGCCCGGGCGCGAAGTCATCGAGCCTTTGACCCCAGGCATCGACCCAGATACCTGCATCGCCGGCCTGCAGAAACAGAAAGCGATTCACGTAGTGAACGGAGGTCAGAACACCCCTGACACGGACCGGTAAGCCTTGTGCAGCTTCCTCGTGATCGAGGCCACGAATGACTTCGATTGCTTGAATCTGCGGTGCGATGGCCGTCGGCTGCGACATGGTGGGCGTTCGCACAACCGTCGCGCGCTCGAGAACCACGTTCCAGCGCTGACGTGTCGGCCAACCGGTCGCTCGCACCATGTCGCCCACCGCCACGCTCTGCGGAAACGCGCTCTGTACCGGCAGCAACAGGCCTCCGCTGTCGAGCAGCAGCGTGTCGTCGGGTTCGATCGCCACGATGCGACCTTCGACACTGACGCGATGCCCTTCGGCGAGCCATCGCTCAGATGTGTGCAATTCATGCGCTGTAACAGACGCCGCCGCTGTGGGCGCGCCAGCCACCCTGACGAGGTCGCTCGGCGATCCCACCCAAAGGTGAGGCGCGAATGTTTCTGCGATGTGATCGAGCTCGAGCTGCAACGCACCGCGCACGATGACGCGTGTGTCGATGAGCGAACCAACATCGATGCCGCCAGCATCGAGCACGGTCGCACTCATACGCTTACCGCCATCCCCGAGCTCGAGCGACAACCGCTCGCCTTCGAGGTGTACATGGCGCACGACGCCACTGGTCTCGATACGTCGCCCCTCGACTTGCTGGTTGCCGCGCAGGAGCTCCGCGATTGTCAGAATCTGCGCCTGCGGCAACGGACCACTGCGGCGGCGGGTGACCGCCAAATCCGCAAAGCCAATGCTGCGCAACCCGATGGCTGCGTCATATTCCTGCGCCAGCCGCGCGCGCAGCTTGATCACATCGCCAGCCCGCGGCAGCGGGCCATCGCTTGCGATGCGCATTCCCGCAACCGCATCCTGGAAATAAAACGCCTTTGCCACTGGATCGACGAACGTCACGGTGCCGTCGAGCTCCACCGGATCGCCGCGCCGCAGACGCTTCAGATCGTTGATCGACAACCGATCGGCACCGACGAGCGATACGCTCGAGGTGTAAACGAGCGGCCAAGCAAGCGCGAGCGCAGCTAGCGCCAGCACGAGCATGACGATGAATATCCTGAACCGCTCGCCAGTAACCCAATCCTTTGGGAGATCACGACTGAACACGTTCAACGCGCGACACCCAGCGTGGTAACGGCTGCTACGTCTCGTGCCCCATTCGTTCGTGCGGCGCCGAGTGTCTCCAGCAGCTCATCGAGCTCATCCGGATTGATTGGTTTGGTCATGTACGCGTCCATTCCTGCAGCCAGGCATCGCTCACGATCGCCGCTCATCGCATGCGCCGTGAGCGCGATGATCGGCAGGCGTGCCCTGCCCTGCTCGCGGCGGCGAATCTCCCGTGTTGCTTCGAACCCGTCGACCTCGGGCATTTGCACGTCCATGAACACCAAGTCGAACGACTGGCGTTCGACCGCATCGATCGCTGCTCTGCCAGTTGCCGCGATGGTCACGTGGTGTCCTCGCTTGATCAGTAGCCGCTGCATGACCAGCTGATTGACCGGATCGTCCTCCGCAACGAGGATGCTGAGGCCGCTGGAGGGCATGATCGTGCGACGCGTCGTCTTCTGGGGCGCAGTGGACGGCGCGGCATGCGTGAGCACGCTCACGAAGATGTCACGCAGCTCGTTCAAACGAATCGGCTTGACGAGATAGCTCGTGACGCCATGCTCGCGACATCGCGCTGCGTCCTCGCCCTGGTTCGCGGACGTCAACATCATGATCGGTGTCACCGTGCTGCCCGCTCGCTTGCGTACTTCCGCCAAGAGCGAAAAGACGTCGATCTGCGGCATGGTCGAATCGATGACCATGAGCTCAAATGGCTCGCCCGCCTTCAAGCTGGTATCGAGCTGCTCGAGCGCCTGCGCCGCGCTCGCGGCGGACGCTGCACGCATTTTCCATCGCAACAACTCGTCATGCAGAATGCGTCGATTCGACTCGTTGTCATCCACCACGAGCACGCGCACGCCTTGGAGCACGCGCGGCGGTGCAGAGAGCGATGCAGTGGTCGATGGGACTTTCAGGCATGCGGTGAAGTGAAACAGACTGCCGCGTCCGAGCTCGCTTTCCAGCCAGATACGCCCACCCATCTTCGTGACCAGACGCGTCGAGATCGTCAGGCCGAGCCCCGTGCCGCCGTACTGCCTCGTGGTCGAGGAGTCGGCCTGCACGAACGGTTGGAAGATGTGAGGCTGACGGTCGGGGGGAATGCCGATGCCGGTGTCGCGCACCGTGAAGCGCAAGACACATTGATCGTCTTTCATCGCATCGATGTGTGCTGAGACCGCAATCTCCCCTTGCTCGGTGAACTTGATCGCATTGCCGACGAGATTGAGCAGCACTTGGCGTAATCGGTTGGCATCACCGATCACGACGTCGGGCACGGCCGGCTCGACATCGCAAACGAGCTCGAGGTTCTTCTGATGAGCGCGCAACGCGAGCGTCTTGAGCGCTGCATAGATCGTGTCGCGGATGTCGAACGGCGCGGAATCAAGCTCGAGCTGACCTGCTTCGATCTTCGAGAAATCGAGGATATCGTCGATCACGTTGAGAAGACCGTCCGCCGACATCTTGACGGTCTCGATGTACTCGCGTTGTTCCCGCGACAGATCCGTGTCGAGACACAGCTCGCTCAGACCAATAATGCCGTTGAGCGGAGTGCGAATCTCATGGCTCATGCTGGCGAGAAACTTGCTCTTGGCTCGATTGGCCGCCTCGGCCGCTGCCCGCGCCCTCTGCAAAGACGCCTCGGCCTGCTTGTGAAGGGTGATGTCGTGAGAGACGCCCAAGACATGTGTCGCAGCACCGTCCTCGTTGAGCAGTGGACGTTTCACGGTGCGCACCCATCGCTGGCGACCGGTGATATCCGTATGCGGCTCTTCGGCGATGACCTTTTCGCGCTTGCTCTCCAGTACCTCGATGTCGTCGCGACGGTACGCCGCCGCCTCGCTATCCCGCACACCTATCTCTCGATCCGTCTTCCCGAGCATCTCACCGGGCGTGCTCCCGTGGGCTGTCGCGAGCGCGTCGTTGACGAGCGTGAAGCGTCCCTGCCTATCCTTCACGAAGATGAAGTTGGGACACATGTCAATGACATGCCGCAAGAACAGGCGCTGCCCCTCGATCTCCGCGGTCTGCGCTTGCACTCGCCGGCGCAGCGCAAATGCCCATAGCGTCGCAAGACAGATCGACACCGTCAGTAAGGCGAGCGCTGGCCACGCATCGCGCAGGTTCCACCAAGGGGTTGCCCGGACGACCGTGACGTCCTGCGGCGAGCGGAGCATGAGCCGAAACGAAACCGGCTGCGAAGAATAGGCACGATAGAGCGGACGTTGTCGCTGTACGGCGCAAATGCCGACAACGCGCAGCACACTGCCCTCGCGCAGCGATTCAAGCGGCACACTGTCGTTCAACTGCGCATTGAAGGTGGTTTGCCCGTCGTGCAGCACGAGTGTTTGCTGCGTCGCGCCGACTACATGGTTGAGCAAGCGCGCCTCCAGCGCGACCAGGCGATTGTCGAGCTCGCCGCTCAGAATGTCTGCCGGAGTGACGAGCGGCGGATCGATATGACCTGTCGTGCCCACCAGCCGAATCGTCGCATCCGATAGGATCGGCCCGTTCTCGCTCGGGCTCACGTAACCGACTGCCTCGAGAACGTCGCCGATGCGGGCCGAGTGCCCGGCTGCTTCGATACGCAAGCTGCCGGACGCATCTTCGATGTAGAGCATCCGCGGGTCGCGGTAGGTGACGGTGCCTCGCACGCGGGCACGACGATCCTCTTGACCGCTTGCTGTGAAGCGCAGCAGCTCGTTGATCGGTTTGACTGGTATCGACGCCGGGCTGCCCGGGCTTGCGCGCAATATCTCGATCGAGTCCGGCGAATCAATGAAGATCCGATAGCCGCTGAGCGTGCGCTCGGTCGTGAAGGAAGTGGAGAAAACGCCGCGCACTCGCACACGGGCATCGACAAGACGCTGCCAATCAGCCTCGTCCGCGGCATGGGCCATGATCGCGCCGACGGGGCCGACCGACGTGATCAAGTTGAAGAGATAGCCCACGTCCGTCACCTGCATCGGACGCACACGTCCCTCGATCTCGACCCAGAGTGCGTCGTATGCGCCAGAGGGCGCGACCTTCGGATCGACACGCTGCGGCACGGGCAACTCCCCGCTGCCCAGCACTTCTATCCAGGGATGCGCGATCACTGGTGCAAATCCGCCAGCAGAGGTCACGCCTCGAAGGCGTACGAGCTGACCGGGGCGTAAGTGCTCGATGACTTGATCGGCCGTGTCGACGTAGATCCCTGCGGAGTTTTCCTGAACGAAGAGCACATAACGCTGCTGGTGCACGCTCGTGACCACGGCGCGGACATCGACAGGATATGCGCGCGCGGCGAGCTCGTTGGGCAACGAGCGAATGCTCTCTACGCTGGTCATCATGGGCAGCCCGCTTGCGCTTTCCGGTTTCCCGAGCTGCAACTCCGTCTCATCAATGCGACGCAGCTGTGCACCCTGCAGGGCAATCGTGAAGCGACGCCGTGTCGGCCAGCCGCGCGCTTCGACGGCTTCGCCCGGCAAGTATTCGCTCTCACTTGTGGTCTCGATCGGCATCACGAGCCCGCCGTTCTCCAGCAGCAATACACGTGGCGCGACGTGGCGCAGGACACGTCCGTGGATACGGACCCTGTGGCCATATTCCATCCAGCTCGGATCCGTGACCAACGCCCGCACCGACGGTACGAGCGGCAAGTCCTCTGGCGCGCCCGTGCGCAGCTCGATGTCCTCGGGCATGGCAACGTTCAGTAGCGGGTCGAGACCGTTCACGTGCTGCGCCAAGCCTACGTTCCAACGGTGAGCTAGCGTTTGCACGACACCACGCACGGTGACTCTGCCATCGAGCAATCGCTCCTCAACGAGCGTGCGGTTCGGATCCCACACCACGAGTGGCAGAGTGCGTCCCTTCTCTCCGATGTCGATGCGCAGATGTCTGCCTTCGCGGCGCACCGCGCGTACGATTCCGCTCGTTTCTACTCGCAGCCCTTCGAGCGCACCGGCTTCGGCGAAGATGTCGGTCAGGCGCTTTGGTCTTGCGGGCGGCAACTTGGCCGCTCCTCTGCGCTGCAGGTCGAGGCCGACTAGCGCAACACCTCTGCCTGCGTTGCTGCCGTCGTGTTTGTCTGCTGCAATTCCGCGAAGCGAGACGCGCTGCCCGACCCGAGGCAGCGGACTGTCGTCTTGGAGATAGATACGAGCGCCAGCGAGGTCATCTTGAAGGTAGAAAAACCGCGACTCCTCGCTCACAAAGGTCACGACACCGCTGGCTCGAATCGGCGTATCCGGCGCAACACGCTTCAGATCCTGCAGCGTGGCCTGCCGCTTGATGCGCAAAGGTAGTCCGCCCGCCGTAAACGCTGGCGCGAGCAGCACGATCCCTAAGCAGACGAGCAGCACCACGAGCACCTGTGCGGCACTCGAGTGCCGAAGCGCCTCCATCGTGCTCGCGCGCGTCATGCCGTTCACTGCTTATCGTGATTTCATCGAGTAGCGAATCGGAGGGACACGTGGCCGTCGGCACTCATGTTCGAGCGTGCGCCACACGCTGGCATGCCTTGCCTGATTTGCGGAAAGAGCATCCGCTCGCCTCCCATCCGTTCGTTGCTTGCCAACGCCGTCTCCACGGCGGAACTCTACGCGCAATGCAGCATCAGGAGAGTGAACGAACTCAAAAGTCCGGAAAGGCCGGCCAGCATCGACCAAGGAAAAATTGCGGGAATCCCCGAATGAGTCAAAAGAAATACGCCGGACTCACCGAGTGCGGCCGACCGGAACGGTACGGGGATCTGGGGAGACAGGAGCTCGCGACGGCGAGCCCACTTCCCATTGCCCATTTCCTACTCCCGGTTCTTCCCTCGCGTCAACGACGTCAACGCCAGACCAGCGGCAAATGCGGCGTACACGACGAACAACGAGCGCGGCCCGAGATGCTTTCGAAAGCCCGGTCGTAGACGCCGCGGCGCGACGTGGTAATCCACGACATAAGCCAGCGCTCCGATGCCTGCCGAAACAACGCAAATTCGCGTCGGATTCTTGACGCGGCTCGATGCGCATGCGAGCTCGTGCGCCGCGGCCCAGAAAATCGACATCGCGTGATGGATGGCAAGGCCGGTTGCCGTATGACGCCAAGTCGTGCGCTCGGTATGCGCTTCGGCCTCACCCCATAACCACTGGCTAGGACCGTTGATTGGACCGGCGGCCGAGCCGCGTTCTGCGTGGCCGCAGAGCGCCAGCGCCATCGTGGAAGTTGCGCTCGCAACTGATCCGGACAAGCACGCAGCACGTAGGATCCGAGGGCGCACGTTGTGGACGGCAGGCTCGTGGGTGGCGGGCTGTAGGCCCTAGAACGCAAGGGGCTGAACAACGTTCCGACCCATTCGCTGGCCCTGTCGCAGGCAATCATCACCGCAAGCAGGGCAGTTCGGTCTTTCCTGCAACGAAACTTCGTGCCAGAGTTCTTCGGAACGACGCTACCTCGTAGCGAGGCACATTGCCGCTCGTTGGCACGTCTCACGGTCACCAAACAACACCTCATCGCGATGCGCATTCTGCTCACAGGCGCGACTGGTTTCATCGGCCGTCACCTCGCGGTCGCGCTGCGCGCAGCGGGTCACGAAGTGATCGAAGCGCGGCGTGTCGTCACTGATCGAGAGGGGAAAGTGCAGGCCGATTTCGCGCGAGATTTACGACCGGACGATTGGCTGCCCAAGCTTGCAGGTATCGAATGCGTCATCAACGCAGTCGGCATCCTACGCCAGCGCGGCGCTCAGACGTTCGAGCGTATTCACACCACCGCACCCTGCGCGCTCTTCGAGGCCTGTGTTCGCGCTGGTGTAGCACGCGTCGTACAAATCTCCGCGCTTGGCGCCGAGACCGGTCGCAGCGCTTACTTCAGCAGCAAACACGCCGCCGATGAATTTCTCGTGCAGCTCCCTCTCGATTGGACGATCGTTCAACCTTCGGTCGTGTTTGGTCCCGGCGGCAGCAGTGCACGTTTGTTCACGATGCTCGCGAGCTTGCCGCTCATTCCGGTACCTGGCCAAGGCCGGCAGCCCATTCAACCCGTGCATATAGACGATTTGACTGCGTGCATCGTTGCGTTGCTCGCCGACGAGCATTCGATGCGAAAGAAGATACCGATCGTCGGTCGCCAACCGCTCCTCCTGCGCGAATTTCTCAGCGAGCTCAGGATTTCGCTGGGTCTGCGACGAACACTGATCGTGCCGGTTCCCATGTGGCTGATGCGGATCGGTGCCGCGGTCGCCCAATGGCTGCCACGGTCATTGCTCGACCGGGATACCCTCGTCATGCTGGAGGCAGGCAACACGGCCGATCCAACCATGACGTCCCAATTGCTCGGGCGTGAGCCGCGTCACGTAGGCCACTTCGTGGCCGCTCCATACCGCAGCGCCGTACGCCGCGATGCACTGTTGTCGTGGCTACTGCCCCTGCTGCGCTTCAGTGTCGCCGTCGTGTGGATCTGGACCGGCCTCGTCTCTCTTGGTCTTTATCCCGTCGAGCAAAGCTATGCACTGCTTGCCCGCGTCGGGGCGCCAGCTTCATGGGCACCCGTTCTGCTGATCGGCGCCGGACTGCTCGATCTCGCGCTCGGTCTGGCGACACTCGTCCTAAGGCGGCGACGTCCGTTGTGGCTGATGCAGATGGGACTGATCGCCGCCTACACGGTCATCATCTCGATCAAGCTCCCCGAGTTCTGGTTACACCCGTATGGGCCGATTCTCAAGAATCTGCCGCTGCTCGTGAGCATTTATGCGTTGTACCTGCTCGAGAGTGACAGGTGAGAGCGCGCGCCACCAACCATCCGTGGAGCGGCGCAGCGCTGCATCAAGCCCTTTGACTGGGCACGTCTTTGCTGGGTCGTGAACCTCCGTAACATGAGCTATCTCGTCGTCAAGTGGATTCACATACTGTCCTCGACCTTGCTGTTCGGGACGGGGTTGGGCTCGGCTTTCTATATGTTCTTCACGAGCCTGTCGCGCGACGCGCGGGCGGTTGCAGTCGTTGTGCGCTATGTCGTCATCGCCGACTGGGCGTTTACGACGCCAACGGTCATCCTCCAGCCCCTGAGCGGCTTTTATCTCGCGCACTTGGCTGGGTTCCCGCTGACGAGCCCATGGATCGCCTGGTCGATCGCGCTGTACTTGCTCGCAGGTGCAGCATGGTTACCGGTCGTCTGGATGCAAGTCAAAATGCGAGACATGGCCGTTGCCGCTGCTCGCAGCGGCGCCGAGCTGCCCGCGCGATATTGGCAGTTCCTGCGTATCTGGGTCGCGCTCGGGATCGTCGCATTCCTCGCGCTGGTGGTGGTGTTTTACTTGATGGTGGCCAAGCCGAGCTGAGCGCAGGGCAAAGGGTTCTGGACCGCGCACTGGCTCTTCTATCGAGGCGGTGTCTGTCCCGTCTTGCCAGCCTTCAGGAGCTTCCGCCAGTGATCCGGATCGATCGGTTCGAGATTGTGGACAGCCGGGCCGTGCAGCACGCTGCCGTAGGCACTGTAACGCGAGCCGTGGCACGGGCAGTCCCAGGTTTTCTCCGCCGAGTTCCATTGCACGATACAGCCGAGATGCGTGCAGCTTGCTGAGTGCCAATGCAATGCGCCGAGCTCGTCGCGATACACAGCAACCTTGCCCATGCCACTGCGTAGCAGCGCTCCATCTCCCGGTGCGAGCGTGGCCACATCGATGTCTGCGCCGGGCAAGACATAGTCCGTGTATTGCTTGACGATGTTTGCCTGCTCCTTGAGAAACTGCACCGCCTCTCTGTATGTCTTTCGTGACGGATCGTAGAGACTGACCCACGAATTGGGCCGACCCAGGATGAGATCGGTGACGAGCATCGCTCCGATCGTCGCGTACGTGATGCCGTTACCCGAGTCGCCGGTGATGAGGTAGACGTGCTCATTTCCTGAGCTCCGGCCGAGATAAGCCAAGCCGTCGAGCGGCTCCATGACCTCACCGGACCAACGATACGCCAACGGACCCGCCTGCGGGAAACGACCGCGCATCCATTGCTCCAGCTCCTGATAACGGCGCTCCGGGCACGGTTCCTGGCCAGTCCTGTGATCCGCGCCGCCGACGATCAGCAAGTCATGCAGCTCATCGGCCCCTGGTGTCGTCCGTACATAGTGATACGGGTCGGCATCGTCCCAAAGCAAGGCACGAGGCGTGGAGCCTTTTCGCAGGTGTGCGGCGACGACATAAGTTTGATATGCGTTCTGTTTCGTATGCATCGCGACCCGCTCGCTGAACGGCGTATTCGTCGCCACGACGACGTGGTCCGCAATTATCCTGCCGGTGGGCGTCGTGACGAGCGCGTGACCGTGGCGTTCCTCGATCTCGAGCCCACGTGTGCCGCAGTAGATGACCCCGCGTTTGCGCGTGATCGCCTTCGCGAGACCTGCCAAGTAGCGCAGCGGATGGAACTGCCCCTGACCTGGGAAACGCAGCACCGGCGGCCCAGCCACGGACGGCGCGAGCGGCAGTGTGTCCTCCTTGAAGGCCTCCACACCTGCTCGGCGTGCTGCTGCTAGCTCGCGATCGAGCGCAACGTGCGGACTCGTCCCGCAAGAGAACAAGTACCCATCGAGACGCTCGAGATCACAGGCAATGTGTTCGGTCTGCACATTGCGCTCGATCAGCTCCAGCGCGGCTCTGAAGCTGTCAGCGACCATGCGTGCTGTCTCCAGTCCATGCCGGCTCTCGAGAGCAGCATAACCTTCGTCTGGCGGCGCAATGTGCGCAGTGGTACGACTCGTTTCGCCGTCACCGATGCTGAGCGCTTCAATCAGCGCTACGCTGAGGCCCGTCTGTGCGAGCAAGTAGGCCGTCGTTACGCCTGCAATACCGCCGCCGATCACGCATGCTTCCACATTGAGATTCGCCGAAAGTGGCGGATAGACCGGCATCGAGGCCGTGGCGCTCCACCAGGAATGCGATTTCAGAGCGTCGGACTGCTGCATCGTGGCACCCCTCGGGATCAGCGGCTGCTTGCGGACGCTCCTAGTGACGGCACGGTCACGCAGCGAAGCGACGACGGCTCAATCACGACAGTTTCGCGATTGTTCCGTGGTGGCCAGGGCTGCATGACGCAAGCTGCGCGCTGTAGCGAAACCGCTCACGAGGTCGCGCGCTCGCTGGGGTACACGGAGCACGCAGATCGAACACCCGACGCCGTTGCCGATCATCGCCTACGCGCCATGCCGCGCGGCTACGGAATGCATCCGCTGTCGGACCTCTGTCGCACGGCTTGGCGTTAGGCGTGAACGGAGCAAGATGTGCAGCGACGACGACGCATCATTCTTCTGTCGGTCGCAGCGGCCTTCGCGGTGCTGGTCGCGGCGCGCATGGCATTACCGCATGTGCTCGAGCGCTACTTGAACGAGCAGCTTGCGGCTGTCGAAGGCTATGAGGGACATGTCGAGGATGTGGATCTGGCCCTGTGGCGGGGCGGTGGCGCGATCAAGGGTCTGCATATCGTGCGGATGACCGACACGAACAAGGAGACGTTCTTCGACTGCGATGAAATAAGCGTGGCGCTCGAGTGGAAAAGCCTCGTCACAGGCTCGCTCGTCGCTGCGGGGGAGGCGATTCGACCCGTGCTCAACCTGGTGCAGGCAGAGGACGAGGAACGGCAGCAACTCGGTACCGAGGCGAGATGGCCCACGTTTCTCGCCGACTACTATCCTTTCGAGATCAACACGTTTCTCATTCGCGACGGCACGGTCCGACTGCGCACACCGCGGATTCCAAGCGAGCATGCGCTCGTCGCCACGAACGTCAACGTCGTCCTATCCAACCTCACGAACGTCGTCGACAGCGGTAAAGAAACGTTTGCCGACTTTCAGGTCACCGCGACGGTGCTTGACGGTGCGCCATTGCGGATCGCCGGCGCGCTCGACCCCCTGGCTGAGCAACCGACGTTCGATGTCAACCTCGAGTTGGAGGGCGTACAGCTGACCGATCTCAACGCCTGGCTGCGCGAATATGCACGAGCGGACGCCGAGGCGGGCCACTTTCAACTCTACATGGAGATCGCTGCTGCGGATGGCGCTTTCCGCGGTTACGCCAAGCCTCTGATACAAGATGTGGATATCTCCGGAGCGGCAGACCAGGACGATGCCCCGCTACGCAAGGCTTGGGAAGGCCTTGTCGAGTTCGCAACCAAGATCGCGGAGAACGAGGAAGCGGAACAAGTCGGCGCACGTGTGCCGTTCAGCGGCACCATCGATGAGCCACAGACGAGCATCTGGCAGACGATCGCCAGCGTCGTGCGCAACGCTTTTGTCGGGGCATTCGCTCGCTCCCTTGAAGGAAGCATTTCGATCCGGGGCGTGCGTGAGAACTTGAGCGAGCTCAGCAAGTCATCCGGCGTCACGATAGACGAGCGACGCACACCCGAGGAAGAAGAGTCCAACGGCGGCAACGACTCGGCGCGATCACGCGAAGCCGGATAAGGCTCTGCGACGCCGATACGGAAGGCGCGCCACGAGGTCTGGTTCGTCGACCAAGCCTCGGTGACGCGCGACCCAATCGTGAACGATGAGGCGACAGTATTCAGTCGTACGGACACCCGCACGGTCCTCGCCTCGTCGTGCCGGTCAGCGGCGACGCTTGCGTCCGCGCAGCGTCAGACCCAGCTTGTAGACGTGCTGCCGTACGGCGCTTTCCGTGCGTCCGAGCGTTGCGACGATATCCCTGATCGCATAGCCCTGTTTCACCATAGTACGGAGCGTACGGTCCTCCTGCGGAGTCCAGCGATTCTGACGCCCACTCGACGCACGAGCTGTCTTCTTCTTCACGCTCGTCTTCTTGGCTGTCTTGGCCGCCTTGGCTGCACGCGCATTACTTGACCGCGTGGCGACTTTCTTGCGCGCTCCGCGTCCTGCTGTGGACCGTGTCTTCGACTTAGCTCGTGCCATCTTGGTGTTCCTCCGACATACCTTTATTCATTGCGTATGAACCCGTCGCAACGACATCATCCTATAATTGCGCGCGACGAATAGCTATTTGGTAAAGCTTACGCGATTTATCTATCGTATGCACACACTAGCAATCGAGCGCTAGCCATCGACGTCTGCGACGAAATGCGATTACGCGGAAAACAAATAGTGTCGATACTCCCATGTACGTCACCAGCGCACGTCGTTGAAGGGAGATCCGCCAGCGCGACATCGTCTCTTCCCTGACGCGTGAAACTGGCACGCCGCTACGAAGCACACAGCTACCAAGCACCGATCCATCTCTCTGCTCGCCTTCCTGTCAGTTCAACGATGACGAAGCGGCTAGATCGTCCTTGCTGAAATGTTGCTGCAATTGCGCAGCCGCGTATTCGACTCCGTCCAAGCCGCAGCCGATCTGCGCTGACCATACTTGCAACGAGAACTCCTTCTCGATAGCACGCAAGGAATTAAGCAGCAGCAAAGCATCCAACATCGACATCGACAGATGCAGCGGCTCGCCGTCATCGATGCAATGAAGGGTGACCGTGCCGCAGATGGCTGGCTTATCCCCTCGCACCTCGGCGGTCGCTACCGCAGTCACGACTTCGCGAATAGCCGGCAGATCGACGATAGACATGATCATCTCCGAGCGTTGGCTATAACCTTGAACGCGCGGTTTACCTCTCAAGGTCCATAATCGGCCTTTCGCAGCACATGAGGGCCGGCGCTATCGCGGTGCAAACGCCACCCTTCCCTGTCTACTGCGGAACTCGCCCTCTGAATGCCCGTTGTGGGCATATGTATAGACAGCGCTGGACTACGCCATGAGTCACGGACGGATCGCGTGTGCCGTGCTCTCGATGCTCGTCGGCTTCGGTGCCGGCTCAGGCAGTGCGCAAGTCTCGCTAGGCGAAGGAACGGCTGACATGCAAGGGAGCCAGCCCTCGAGCAACTTGCGGCGAAACGTAGATTCGCTTTCGTGGCAAGACACGACACAGCGGATCGATGGGCAACGCCAAGGCCGGGCTGACGGCCCCGGCGACGTCACGAGCAGCAGCTCCGGCTGCTTACGCCATGACGGGGCTGACGAGCGCCGACGTGCCGGTATCGCCCGCCGAATGCAACATCACAAGCCGCAGACCGAACGCGCCCACGATTGCGAGCTTGAAGATGTCGCGTCCGAGGCCGATCCACGCAGCGACGAAGCCGACGGCTACTCCAGGACGCGACGTACCCCGCGAAATTTACCTGGTCCGAAAGCTCAGGCTGAGCGAGGGACCCAACCAAGAGATGAAGATGCATCCCCGGCATCGGACGCGGACAATGAGGCCGACACGCTGGAGAGGCTATAAGAAGGGAACAGGGAACAAGGAATGGGGAAGGCATGCGCGGTCGCGACCGCCTACAACTTGCAATCCCCAATCACGCCGCTCGCTCAGAGCCCCGCGCCCCGGATCCAAGTTAAAACGCCACAATGAATCCGAGCGACAGAAAATCGGTGTCGGACTCCGCCGTCCCGGATTCACCGGCATCAAATACGCGCATGTATTCCAACCGTAAGCCGTAAACCTCGAGCATCGACATGGCGATGCCCACACCGCCGACGAGGTCGGTCGCGCTGTCGGGACGAAAATCGAGCGGTACGTTGTCGATGCGTCCACCCAGCTTGGGCGACGTAAATTGCACGCCGCCGCGCGCGTATATCTCCCAGCGATAATTGATCGGCCAGATTCCAAGCACGTGCAGCCCAATTCCGCTCAACTTACCCACGAGCTTGGTGTCCAAGGCAAACGGATCTGAGTCGTCGAAAGACCCGACGGTCGCAGCGCGGTAGGTCATCTCGCCCAAGTCGACGAACATGCCCTCGATCGCCAAGTGGGCCGTTAGGCGATAGCCAATCAGCGCCATATAACCCCGATCCTTGGTATCGAGCGACGACGAGTGCGATTCGACGATGAAGCCGGTGCCTGGAAAAAAGCCGTTCAGGAAGAAGTCATCGAAAGGCTCGATCCCGAAGTCGCGCTCGGTGATGCCATAGGAGCCGCCCACATAGGGCCCAAGCTGAGCCGCGCGAGCCGTCGAGCCAAGGCCACCTGCAAGGATTGCAAGCGGCAGGACGATGAATATGAGTCGAGTCACCATAAGTAAGCCACCGGAATGCCGCACGTACTCGCACTCTAGCATGCAAGTCGGCCACGACCTACGGATGGACACAAGCGACCCGCCCAAGGCTCGCCGAGCCAGCGGCCGAGCTGGCGGCAAACTGGGAAGCCGCGTAAGCAACGATGACGGAGCCCAAGTGAACGCCGGCTTGGCGCCATGCTCGATGCCACCCGAAGCGACGTGTGGAGACAAGCAGGGAGCGGCTTGGCGATCGCGTCAATGCTTGAGAGTGCCCCTGGCATAGGAACCCGATGCCGCAAGCAATGCAACACCGTCGCAAGGCAGCACGAGCAAGGCAGTCATACAGCTCAGGCAGCCTCGACGATCACTTGAGCCCGCTCACTGCTCGTAAGTGCGGCATTCACCGTTAAGATGCCCAAGGTGAGCCAGATACTAACGGTCGCAGCGGCCAGAACGAGACAAGTCACATTGCGCGCAACGGTCGGCAGTCTTTCGATGACGGTCATGGCAGCCCTCCTCCGTTTCGTGAGCTCGCGCTCCGCATAGGCGCTCGTATTCCTTGAGATGCGAGTGACCCGGTCGGGGTTGCAACGGCTCGGCGTCCTTTTGGAGCGCTTGAGCGCTCGTCTCCCGTAGTTTCACGGTCGGGCATGAGCGATGAGCCTGAACAGCTCAGGGAGCAAGGGGCGCAGCCATCGAACCAAGACAGCAGTAGACGTCGCAGCACCGTACAATGCAGCCATGCGCCTTCACCTGCGACCTCATCCGTCGACACCCAGCCCTGGCGTCGACCTGTTCGAGGTACAGCTCGAACGACTGAACGCATCTGTCGCCGTGTGTTACCGCGTGCAGGGAACCACGGATGATCTCCTCGTGCCCGAGATCCGCTCGTCCATGCGCGAACACGGTCTGTGGCAGCACACCTGCTTCGAGCTATTCGCGCGCTCCGACACCGGGACACGATACCGTGAGTTCAATCTTTCGCCGTCCACCTGCTGGGCCGCATACGATTTTGACGACTACCGCAGCGGCATGAAGGATGCGCCGGGCGTGGCACCTCCGTCGATTCGCATCGAAAAGTTGCCGCAGCAATTCTCCCTGGAGGTACTCCTCCCGTGTGCAGCGCTTACGGGCACGAGCACCCAGACGGTCCACCTAGGCTTGGCAGCGGTGCTCGAGCACCGCGATCGTCGTAAGTCCTACTGGGCGCTCGTGCATCCAGCGGAGAAACCTGATTTTCACCACCCCGGCGCGTTCACGCTCGCGCTCGACATCGGAGTGGCCTGATGAAATTCGGAATCGATCGCTTGCTCGAGGATGCGAAGCTTCGCGACCGCCTGAAAGGAAGACGTGTCGCACTGCTTGCGCATCCTGCATCCGTGACGTTTGACTTGACCCACTCGCTCGATGCGCTCGCGGCGTCCGGTCTCAAGCTGACGGCTGCCTTCGGCCCACAACATGGCCTGCGCGGCGAGAAGCAGGACAACATGATCGAATCGGCCGATTTTCATGATGCGAGACATGGCATCCCGGTGTTTAGTCTGTACGGGCAGGTGCGTCGGCCCACCGATGCGATGATGGATACTTTCGACGTACTGCTCGTCGATTTGCAGGATCTCGGGTGTCGCATCTACACCTTTGTCACGACGCTCCGCTACGTGCTCGAAGCAGCGGCGACCCACCAAAAGGAAGTGTGGGTGCTGGATCGCCCGAATCCGATAGGGCGTCCTGTCGAAGGGCTACGTCTGCGGCCAGGGTGGGAGAGCTTCGTCGGTGCCGGCCAGCTACCCATGCGCCATGGTCTCACCATGGGCGAGCTCGCCCATTGGTTCGTCCGGACACTGCACTTGGATGTGGCCTATGAAGTTGTTGCGATGGAGGGCTGGGAACCGGATGCAGCGCCCGGGTACGGTTGGCCGTTGGGCACCCGCGTCTGGATCAATCCAAGCCCTAACGCACCGAATCTTTGGATGGCACGCTGTTATGCCGGCACAGTGATGCTCGAGGGCACGACTTTGTCTGAAGGGCGCGGCACCACACGTCCGCTCGAGCTGTTCGGGGCGCCTGATCTCGACGCCCGCGCATTGCTCGCGGAAATGCACCAGCTCGCGCCTTCCTGGTTGCAGGGGTGCCGATTGCGGGAGTGCTGGTTTGAGCCCACCTTCCACAAACATGTCGGCCAGCTGTGTGCTGGCGTGCACATTCACGTCGAGGCGAATGCCTACGATCACTACTCGTTTCAGCCTTGGCGTCTGCAAGCATTGGCGTTCAAAGCTCTCAAACGACTCGTGCCCGATTATCCGCTGTGGCGCGATTTCCCCTACGAATATGAGACGCGCCTCGCCATCGACGTGATCAATGGCAGCGAGCTGCTGCGGCAATGGGTGGACGACCCCGCTGCGCTGCCCGGCGATCTCGACGCGATGGCGCTCGTCGATGAGGAAGCCTGGCGCGAAGAACGGCGTGAAGTGCTGATTTACTGAGACCAGCGGTTACGGACGTTGCAGGCTCTGCGCGCTGGGCTCTCTCGCTAAAGCCTACAACCCAGCGCGTAACCTGGCTCTATGCGCGGCCAATGCGCGTTCGGCCGCGAGCAGCTTGCGGTCATTCGTGCGGCGCAGCTTGCGAAGGTACTCGAGACTTTGCACTAGGTGCATCTCGGCTTGCTCATGCCGGCCACACACGCTGAAAGCCTCGCCCAATGCGCTCTGCGCCTCGTAGATGAACCAATTTGTCTCGGGCATCAGCTCGCGACGAGCCCGATAGGCTGCATCAAGCCTTTCGATCGCTTCATCGCAACGGCCAATCGCAAGCAGCGCGCTACCCAATGCCAGACTTGCAGTGGCCTGCAGCTTGCGCTCCTCCGGCGCGATCGCGCGCAAGGTGTCTTGGAGCACTGTCACTGCCTCGCGGTCCTTGCCGAGCGCCGAGAGGAGGCGACCGCGCTCAATTGCGAGCGATGCGAGCACCCGATCCTCCTTGTTCCGGTAGCTCGCGGCCACGGGCTCGGCATCCCGCAACGCCTGGCTCGCCGCCTCCAAGCGGCCGAGCTCACGCAATGCAGCCGCTTTGTGATAGTAGACCGCCAACAAGATGGGATCGAGCTCGCTATTCATCGTACGCGCAAGCTCGAGCGCATCGTTCAGCACCTTTACTGCAGCCTCGTACTGCCCGTCGTCGTAGTAGGCAGATCCCAGATTCGAATAGCGCACCAGCAGTCGGCGCGAGCCGCCTGGCGTGTGCAAACGTTCGATCTCCGCGCTTTTCTCGAAGGCGTCGCTGCAGATCTCGTACTCGCCGCGTTCGCAGTGTGCGATTCCCAAGATGTTCCAGGAATCGCCGACGACCTGATGCGTCGCGCCGAAGATGCGCACGAGCTCCTCGTTGTGCGCCGTCAGGAACTCGACCGCCTCGTCCACTTTGCCTTGTGCGATGAGACCTTCCCCGAGGCTCATCACAATCTCGGCGTAGCGATCTGCACCGTGATGAGTACGACCCTCGAGCAGCGGCAGCGCCCGGCGGAAGTAGTGCTCGGCCTGCGAATACTCGCTGCGCAGATGGTGAAGCATCCCGTAGTTCGCCCAGAGCTCGCCAACGACTCCCGGCTCCTGCTCGAGTGAAGACGCGAGCCGTGCCGCACGATCGAGAGTTGCACGCGCAGCGTCGAAGTCAGTGCGGAACACCTGATTCTCTGCCCAGGCGAGCAAGGCCAGAACGCCTTCTCGATCCCGGTAGCCATTGGACACTTCATAGATCGCGAGCGCCTCGCGCAGCGCGTCGCGTGCCGCGTCGAAGTCGCCCCTTCGATGATGCAGCGATGCAAGCGTCGTGAGCGTGCGCGCCAGCTCGATCGATTGCGGTCCCAGCGCAGCACGAGCGTGCTCGACGGCATCCGCGAGCAATGCTTCGGCGGATCTCCACAGCCCGATGCCGATATAGGCCTGAGCCATCTTGCGCATGAGCTCGATGCGAACGCGCGGCTCCTCACCCAGGTCCTCACGGATTCGCTGTACGGCTGCATCGAGCACCTCGCGCACCGGCACGGTGTTGCCGCGCGTTTCGCTCGGATTAGCAACGCGAAACACCTCAGTCATGAACTGAGATACGCGCTGTGCAGTCAGGCGTTCGCGTTCAGCAACGTCGCGCTCGGCCGCCAATCGCAACGTATAGAAGATCGTCATGCCGATGAGCAGCACTGCGGCGACGGCCGTGGTGACGAGCGCGAAGCGATTGCGGCGCCAGAACTTTCCTGCTCGGTATGCAAGGCTGTCCGGTCGCGCCCTGATGGGACGGCTCGCAAGGTGATTCGCGATGTCTTCTGCCAGCGCGGCGACCGTTTGGTAGCGCTGCGTAGGATCCTTGTGCATCGCCTTCATGACGATGGTATCCAAGTCTCCTCGCAGCTCCTGGGCGGATATCACCTGGGAGATGACCGCTGTGCGGCTTGCCGGCGTCTCGAGTATTGCGCTCGGTTTCGGAGGCGTTTCGTGCAGGATCGCCCGCTCGATCTGACCTAGCGACGCGCCGCCGAAGTAAAAGGGCTTGCGATCGGTCAGCAGGATATACAGCAGGACCCCCAGCGCATAGACGTCCGATGCCGTCGTCACGGGGTCGCCGCGCACCTGCTCAGGGCTTGCATGCTCCGGCGACATGACACGCTCGTGCACGAGCGTCAGATCCGTGCTGCGAATCTCGGTATTCGCGCCGAGCAGCTTGGCGATGCCGAAATCGAGCAGCTTGGGCGTGCCATCCTTGGTGACGAGGATGTTCGTCGGCTTGATGTCGCGGTGAATGACGAGCTGCGTGTGCGCATACTGAACTGCAGCACACACTTGTTGAAACAACATGAGGCGTTGACGTACGCCGAGCTCGCGGTCCTTGACGTAGTCGTCGATGCGCTCGCCCTCGACATACTCCATGACCAAGAACGGGCTCCCGTTCTCGGTCGTGCCGCCGTCGATCAGTCGGGCGATGTTCGGATGATTGAGACCGGCCAGGATCTGGCGTTCGCTGCGCAAACGCGCTGAGATGCGGGTGGATACAGCCCGGTCAGCGACGACTTTGATCGCGACGCGCTGCTCGAATTCCTCATCGGCGCGCTCGGCAAGGTACACGACACCCATACCGCCGCGACCAAGTGTTTTGACGACGCGATAGCGCCCGATCATGTGCCCGGGCGGCAGCTCGGCATCCATGAGCGAGGCGGGCGCGGCCCCGATCCACGTCGAGTGCTCATACGAATCCGAGCTGCTCGAGCGCTCGCTGGTGAGCAGTGAAACGAGTCGCTCACGCAACGCGTGATCCTCACCGCAAGCTTTCGCCGCAAAATCGAGGCGCCGCTCAGCCTCGAGAGTCATTGCCTCATCGTACAAGCGGCGCAGCCTCTGCGATTGTGCCTCAGAGATATCGGTCCTGTGCGGCATGGAGATCGGGTCGTCCTATGCGCGTGTCCTGCCGGGAACGGCATTGCCTCGCTGTACGATGGCATGGCTGCACGATGGCATCCCTCAGTGCCCACATATCTATACCCATCCTGCACCATTAGTCGACGGCCAATCCTTCGTTCTGAGACATGCAGCAGCTCGCACCCGCCTCGGCCCGCTACCCTGTCACTCGTGGCCTCGAGCCAGGAACGAAGACCTCTCGATAGCTCGGCAGGTGCGCGGCGGAACCGCCACAGGGACAGTCACGTTTGGCCTGGACAATTGATCGATGAGAGCCAGCTCATGCGTTACCTCGCGCTCTGCACCGACTACGACGGCACCATCGCCCATCACGGGCGCGTGGACGCCGAGACGATCGCGGCGTTGCAGAGTCTCCGGGAATCCGGCAGGAAGCTCGTGCTCGTCACTGGTCGGGTCATTCCGGAGCTCGAATCGCTGTTCCCACGCTTCGACCTGTTCGATGTCATCGTCGCCGAGAACGGCGCGTTGCTGCACTTCCCTGCCACACAGGAGCAACGTTTGCTGGCAGAGCCTCCGCCGGAAAGGTTCGTGCAGCGGCTTCGGGAGCGAGGCGTCGAGCCGCTCTTGGCCGGGCGCTGTATCGTAGCCACTTGGCACCCGCACGAACATACCGTGCTCGATACGATTCGCGACCTCGGCCTGGAGCTGCGCGTCATCTTCAACAAGGGTGCAGTGATGATCCTGCCTGCCGGCACCACCAAAGCGAGCGGTGTTCAGATTGCGTTACGCGAGTTGAATCTTTCGGTGCGTAATGCGGTCGGTGTCGGAGACGCAGAAAACGATCACGTGTTCTTGCGCATCTGTGAATGCTCGGCTGCCGTAGCCAATGCCCTGCCGTCCGTGAAGGAGAAGGTCGATATCGTCCTCGAGGCCGACCACGGAGCCGGCGTGCGTGAGCTGATCAGGCACATGCTCGAGAACGATCTGGCCCAGCATGGACCGCCCCTTTCGCGTCGCGGCGTGCTGCTCGGCAGGGACGAGCGCGACGAGCCCGTTTACCTCTCGCCTTACTCGGTCGACGCTCTGATCGTCGGAACCTCAGGCGGCGGCAAGTCGTCGGTTGCGACCGGCTTGATCGAGCGCCTGCACGATAAGGGCTACAACTTCTGCATCATCGATCCGGAAGGCGATTACGACAGCCTCGAGATTGGCGTCGTACTCGGAGGGCCCGATCATGCACCGACTTTGGACGAGTGTGCACAGCTGCTCTGTAAACCCGAGACAAACGCAATCATCAACTTGCTCGGCATCAAGCTCGACGACCGGCCTTGGTTCTTCAGAGCGCTGCTGCCGCGAATCCGTGGCATACGGGCGCGTACAGGTCGACCGCATTGGTTGCTGATCGACGAAGCGCATCACCTGCTGCCGGCGCATTGGCAAGGAACGGATGTGCCCAGCCCGGATGCCCTTGCAGGCACGGTCATGATCAGCGTGAGGCCCAGCCTGATCGCGCCTGCCGCATTGCGCCAGCTCGACACGCTCGTCGTGCTCGGCGAGGCGCCGAACGAGATGCTACGCGAGTTCACGGATGCGAACCGGATCCCGCCCGTCGCGAGCGCCACCACGACCCTGGCATCCGGGCACGCGCTCGTATGGAGCAAGTCGACACAAGGCGCCCCCAAGGTCGTGCGTCTCGAGCCGAGCCGTACCGAGCGCAAGCGCCACCTACGCAAGTACGCCGAAGGCAGGCTCCCGGAGCAACGCTGCTTCTACTTCCGAGGACCCGAGGGCAAGCTGCGGCTGCGCGCGACGAACCTCATGCTCTTCATGGATATCGCCGACGGTGTCGACGATGAAACCTGGCTGTATCATCTAAGGCGCGGAGACGTCTCGAGATGGCTGCGCGAAGGCATCCGGGACGAGGTGCTCGCAGAAGAAGTCGCCGCCATAGAGCAACGGCCCGACGTCGATCCCGACGAGGCCAGACGCGGAATACGAGAGCTCATCGAGGCGCGGTATACATTACCCGCCGTCTGATCCGGCTGCCGTGGGCGACGCAACTGCTTCGCTGCTCGTAGCTCTTGAGTCCGCCACGCATTCTTGTAACCTCCTGGGCTTCGATGAGAAGGCGGTTGCCGGACGATGCGAACGGCTCCAACCTTCCATCGCGGAGCACGCTGCTGTCGCATTTGCCGGGCTCGTACATCCATGCTTCACGCGAACTTCATCTCGGCGGCCCTTGCAGCCGCTGTCCTGGGTGTTTCCATGAACGCCATTGCAGCTTCATTGCCGCCAGACAATCCTTTTGCGAAGCCAAGCACGCTACCTTATCAGCTACCGCCTCTCGACAAGATCAAGAATGAGCACTTCATGCCCGCCTTCGAAGCCGGCATGGAAGAGCAGCTGCGCGAGATTGCAGCGATTGCGAACAATTCCGCACCGCCGACCTTCGAGAACACCATCGTCGCGATGGAACGCTCGGGAGCCCTGCTCACGCGGGTCGCAAACGTCTTCTTCAACTTGACCGCCTCGAACACGAATCCCGAGCTGGAAGAGATTCAGTCGAAGATGGCACCGCGACTGTCCGCGCATTCCGATGCCATCCTGCTCGATGCGAAGCTGTTCGCCCGCGTGAAGTCGCTATACGAGCGGCGCCACGATCTTGGATTGGATCCCGAGTCGCTGCGCTTGCTCGAGCGCTACTACATTCAGTTCGTGCGCGCTGGCGCCAATCTGTCGGACGAGGATAAGGCGAAGCTGCGGCAGCTCAACGAGCAAATCTCCTCTCTGACGACGGAGTTTCGTCAACGGGTGCTGAAAGGCGACAACGCGAGCGCCGTCGTCGTCGAGGACAAGGCGATGCTCGAGGGTCTGACGGAGGCGCAGATCGCGACCGCTGCGGAAGCGGCCAAGGCGCGCGGCTTGGAAGGCAAGTGGGTCATCACTCTGCTCAACACGACTCAACAGCCTTGGCTCTCGCAGCTCAAGAACCGCGCGCTGCGTGAGCGCATCTTCAAGGCGTCGATCGAGCGCGGCTGGTCGGGCGAATTCGCAACCACCGGTCTGGTCGCACAGATCGTCAAGCTGCGCGCTGAGCGCGCAGCGCTGCTCGGCTACCCGAACCATGCGGCTTATGTACTGGAAGACGAAACTGCCCAGACGCCTGCCGCGGTGAACGAGATGCTCGCGAAGCTCGTCGGGCCTGCTGTGGCCAATGCCCGCAGGGAAGCGCAGGAGATTCAGCAACTCATCGACGAGCAAGCCAAGGCCAACGGCACCGAGCCGTTCAAGCTCCAGCCATGGGATTGGGATTTCTACGCCGAGCAAGTACGCAAGGCGAAGTACGCGTTCGAAGAATCGGACGTGCGTCCGTATTTCGAGATGGAGCGCGTGCTGCGCGACGGCGTGCTCTTCGCGGCGCAAGAGCTGTACGGTCTGAGCTTCAAAGAGCGCAAGGATCTGCCGACGTATCATCCCGACGTGCGGGTGTTCGAGGTCTTCGACGCCGACGGCTCGCAGCTAGGCTTGTTCTTGGTCGACTGGTATGCGCGCAGCAACAAGCGCGGCGGGGCCTGGATGAACAGCTTCGTCGAACAATCGAAGCTGCTCGGCACGAAGCCGGTCGTCGTCAACAACCTGAACATTCCGAAGCCGCCCGCCGGGCAGCCGACATTACTCACTTTCGATGAGGTGACGACCGCATTCCACGAGTTCGGTCATGCGCTGCATGGGTTGTTCTCGAACGTGCAGTATCCGCGTTTCTCCGGCACCAACGTGCCCCGCGACTTCGTCGAGTACCTGTCCCAGTACAACGAGATGTGGGCAACCTATCCGCGCGTGCTCGCCAACTATGCCAAGCACTACCAGACCGGCGAGCCGATGCCCAAGGAGCTGATGGAAAAGGTGCTGGCTGCAGGCAAGTTCAACCAGGGCTACGCGACGACCGAGTATCTCGCGGCGGCACTGCTCGACCAAGCCTATCACCAGTTGCCCCCCGGCAAGACGCCATCCGAGGAGGAGATCGCACAATTCGAAGCCAATGCGCTCAAGGAAGCGGGCGTCGATTTCTACGCCGTGCCGCCTCGCTACCGCTCGACCTACTTCCTGCACATCTTCTCGAGCCCGATCGGCTATTCCGCCGGCTATTACGCCTACATCTGGAGTGAGGTGCTCGCTCGGGCCACCGAGCACTGGTTCAAGACGAATGGCGGCCTCAAGCGCGAGAATGGCGATCGCCTCCGAGAGAAAGTGTTGTCGCGAGGGTTCAGCGCCGATCCCATGACGCTGTTCCGCGACTTCTACGGCAAGGATCCCGATATCGAGCCGCTGCTCGAAGCGCGGGGGCTCATGCCGAGTACCGAAAATCGGTGATGTCAGGTGCTGGGCTCGGGGCTCTGGACGCTGGCAAGAGAAGACAGTCTCTCTCCTGCCGTCGAGCCCAGCGCCCCGAGCCCGACGCCTACTAGACAGATCCCCGCCGCGCACTCACACTGGCGCACCCTTCTCCACCAAATGGTGACTTCATGTTCTTTCTTCGCATGTGCGCCTTCGGCTTTGCGCTCGTCTCCCTCACGCTTTCCGCCTCTGCAGCCGAGCCGAAATCCGAAGAGCAAAAGGCCTTCTATGCGCTCGGGGTTGCGCTCGCTCGTAACCTCGCCTCGTTCAACCTGACGCCGGCGGAGCTCGAGCTCGTCAAGGCCGGTCTCACGGACGAATCGCGGGGCGAAGCGACGATCGATTTGGAGACCTACATCGAGAAGATCGGCGAGCTACAGAGCGAACGCGTTGCAGCTCAGACCAGAGTCGAAAGGGAAGCAGGCCAAGCATTCAGGACGAAAGCGGCCGCCCAGAAAGGCGCGATTACGACCCCCTCCGGCATCGTGATCCAGCACATCAAGACCGGCTCGGGAGCATCGCCGACCGCGCAGGACACGGTGACAGTCCACTATCAGGGGACGACGACCGACGGGACGGTGTTCGATAGCTCGCGCGAGCGGGACCGTCCGGAAACCTTTCCCCTCGAAGCCGTCATCCCTTGCTGGACCGAAGCCTTGCAGACGATGAAGGCCGGCGGTCAAAGCCGCATCATCTGTCCGCCGGAGCTTGCCTACGGCGATCGGGGCGCGCCACCCATTAAGCCGGGCGCGACGCTCGTGTTCGATGTCGAGCTGCTCGAGGTCCAGCGCGCAAGACCATAAGAGTAGCTGGTACGTTTCGGCAACATGTGTCCATCTATCCATGTTGCCGAATGCTGCGGCGGAACGATAATCGGCGCCTATGAACGCAGATGGGCGCAACGCTGGCGCCCTTTCGTCGCATCGAGGTGACATCAGATGATTCGGTCGTTGATCGCCGTGCTGCTGGTTCTGTGCATCGGCAGTGCGTACGCAGAGATCGTGCAAGGGCGTGATTACGAGGTGCTGCCGTCCCCGCAGACGACCGACTCCCCTGACAAGATCGAGGTCATCGAGTTCTTTTCGTACGCCTGCCCTCATTGCGCGGAGTTTCACCCCAGCGTAACGAAGTGGGCCAAGGCGCTGCCGGACGACGCGGTATTTATTCGGGTCCCGGTGTCGTTCGGCCGAGTGCATTGGGGTCAGCTCGTGCGGGCCTACTACGCGCTGGAAGCGACCGGCGATCTGCACCAACTCGACGATGCGCTGTTCGAGGCCATTCACCGCGAAGGCCGCCCGCTGTTCAGCGAGGATGCGCTCGCCGCATGGGTCGGTGAGAAGGGTGGTGACGCCGACAAGTTCAGGCAGGCGTTCAACTCGCGTGAAGTCTCGCAGAAATCGTTGCGCGCAGAACAGCTGACCCGTGCCTACCGGGTCAGCGGTGTGCCGCAAATCGCCGTCAACGGTAAGTATCTGGCACGCGGCCGCACCCATGCCGACACGCTGCGCATCGCGGACGAGCTCGTAGCACGCGAGCGTGCCGCGATGAAGGCCGCGCAAACGGAGTAGCTCTGCCAACGGGCTGTCGAGAAAAAAGTTTCTAAATTGCGCACCAGTACGACACAATCAGCAGGATGAGTTCGTCAGATCGCGATACAAGAACGACCGCCCTGCAAAACGGACCGGTGTACGAGCAACCGCTCAACGAGCGGATGCGTACCTTTCTGCGCCTCGACTTCCTCTATCAGCAGACGCTGTACCACGAAGAGCACGAGGACCCGTGGTCGACTCGGGCTGCCGTCAGCTCCTTGCTTGATATTCTTGCGATCACGGCACGCGGTGACATTCGCAGTGAAGTGCTGAAAGAGCTGGAGCGGCAGATGACTATCATGCACGAGTATCAGTCGCGCCCTGGCGTCGACGCGGCACGCCTCAACTCGGTGCTCTCGAATCTCGCGCGGCTGCGCGCCGAGCTGCTTGCCGCCGGCGCGCTATTCATGCAACGCCTGCGTGACTCTGAGTTCTTGAACGCCATCAAGCACAGGAGCTCCATCCCGGGCGGCACGTGCGAGTTCGATCTGCCGGATTACCGTCACTGGCTCGACCAACCCTTCGAGGTCCGATCCGCAGCTTTCGCTGACTGGATGTCGACGATCCGACCACTTTGCGACGCGGTCACGGAGCTCTTGTGGCTCACCCGGCAGTCGGCGCGTCCGCGCCCGGAAGTCGCCACCCGCGGCACGTTTCAGGTCGTATTCGATCGCGACACCCCAAGTCAGCTCTTGCGGATCACGCTGCCGCCGGGCACCTCCTTGTTTCCCGAGATCAGTGGCAGTCATCACCGCTGCAGCATCCGCTTCATGAACTGGATCGACGTGAATCAGCGCCCCGTCCAGACGACGGAAGACGTGAACTTCCTGCTCACCGTGTGCGCCTGAGCTCCGCAGCCCACGCGAGTCACGGCCGAAACGTCGTCAGGGACTTGCGAGCGCGATGTGCAAGCCCCATTGAAACAGCTCACGACATCAACCTGAGAACGGCCATTCCTTCGAGCCATGCCTACGGTTTCCTGCCCGACTTGCGGGCGCACAGTGGAATGGGCCCCCACATCGCGTTGGCGCCCCTTTTGCAGCGAGCGCTGCAAGCTCATTGACCTGGGTGCTTGGGCGTCCGGAGAACGGGTCATCCCGGGCGAGCCGCTGGATGCGCTTCCCAGCAACCACCCGCTCGAGGATAACGAGCGTCACGACAAGCCTGAGAGTGGCGGGGAATAGGGAGATCGACAGCGTCCAGACGCTTCTTTCCAAAACCCAGCGTCCAGATCCCGGTGTCGCGCACGTCGTGGCCCGATTTAGCGCCGCCTAGCCCACGTCCATCTTCAACGCCCACACCAGGAAAGCCCACTGATCGGCGAAGTCTTCGATCTGCATCCACATGGGCTTACCCGCACCATGCCCGGCGCGCGTTTCCACGCGTAGCAAAATGGGATTCTCGCAGCCCTGCGCGCGCTGGAGAGCAGCTGCGTACTTGTAGCTGTGCCACGGCACGACACGATCGTCGCGATCGGCCGTGGTGATGAGCGTCGGCGGATAGCAGACTCCGTCGCGAACCCGATGGTACGGCGAGTAAGCATAAAGCGCCTTGAACTCGTCTTCGTTCTCGCTCAGGCCGTAATCGCTGGCCCATTGTCGCGCATTAGAGCTCGGGGTGTGATAGCGCAGCATGTCCAGCACGCCGACGGCGGGCAGCGCCGCCCCGAACAGCTCCGGGCGCTGATTCAATACCGCAGCGACGAGTAACCCACCGTTGCTGCGCCCGCGGATCGCGAGCCTCGGCGCGGAGGTGTATCGCTCGGCAATCAACCATTCCGCGGCGGCGATGAAGTCGTCGAATACATTCTGCTTCTGGAGCTTTGTGCCCGCCGAGTGCCATGCCTCGCCGTACTCGGAGCCGCCGCGGATATTGGCGACAGCGTACACGCCGCCGAGCTCGAGCCATACTGCGACGGGCGTGCTGAACGCCGGCTGCTGCGCGAGGTTGAAACCGCCGTAGCCGTACAGCATCACGGGCGCCTGCCCGTTCTTCACGAAATCCTTCTTCCGGGTGATGAACATTGGCACACGCGTCCCGTCCTTGCTTCGATAAAACACCTGCTCGGTCACGTACGCGCTCATGTCCATCGCAAGTTTCGGTGCACGGAAGAGCGATACCTCGCCACTGAGCACATCGAGCCGCCAGATCGAGGCGGGCGTCAGGAAATCTGTGTAGGAAAAGAAGGTCTCGGTATCATGCACGCCACCGTAGAAACCGTCGGCCCGCCCCAGCCCTGGCAACTTGACCTCGTAGAGCGACTTGCCCTCAAGATCGCTGACGCGCACGATGGAATGCGCGTCCTCCAGATATTCCGCGATGACTCGTCCGCTGAGTATGCTCGTGCGGCGCAAAGCGGACTTCGCCTCCGGCAGGACGTCGCGCCAGTGCTCACGCGCCGGCCGAGCGAGATCAATGGCGACCAGACGTGCATTCGGCGCACCGGCCGTCGTGCGCACGTAGAACACCCCGTCGATCGCGGCGATGAAGTCGTATTCGGCATCGTACGTATCGATGAGTCGCACCACCTCGCCTACCGGCGCTCCCTTCGCGTCGAGCCGGTAGTAGTAGAGTCCGGTCTGCTGCGAGCCGTCGTATAAGAAGATGACGAGATAACGCCCGTCGTCGCTCACCAACGGATACGGATTGGCGGTGGGATGGTCGTCGACTTTGAAGATGAGCGTATCGCTGGCGACCGGCGTGCCGAGAACGTGCCGATAGACCTCGCGTTGCTTGGAGCCGTCACCGGTCCCGTCAGGCAGGGTGGGGTAGCGTGCGTAGTAAACCGATTTCGAATCGGCCGTCCAAGCAACGTCCGCGAACTTGATGAAACGCAGCACCTCGGGCAAGTCCTTACCCGTGTTGACATCGCGGAAGTGCCATGTGCGCCAATCGGTGCCGCCATCGGACAAGCTATAGGCGATGATCCTGCCATCGGGGCTCGGCACCACTTCGCCCAAGGCGATCGTTCCATCTGGGCTCAACTCATTTGGATCGAGCAGCACACGCGGCTCCCCGTCCAATGACTCGGCTACGTACAGCACACTTTGATTCTGCAAGCCGTCGTTGCGCAGATAGAAATACCGCCCACCTTTGACGATCGGCACGCCATAGCGCTCGTAGTTCCACAGCTCGGTGAGCCGAGCCTTGATGCGCTCGCGCGCCGGGATCGACTCCAAAAATGGTTGCGCGAGCGCATTCTGCGCGTCGACCCATGCCTTCGTCTGCGGGCTGTCGAGGTCTTCGAGCCATCGATACGGATCGTGGACACGTACCCCGTGGTACACATCCCAATGATCGACACGTTTCGTCTCCGGGTAAGTCATGGCTGATTGCGAGCTCGGCTTGGCCGGCGGATCAGATGTGCAAGCAGCGATCAGCAGCACCGTTACCGTGGTAAAGACTCGAACCATCAACAACCCCCCACCAGTCCGAAACGAGCCTCACTGGGATACCTATCCGAGCGTGTCGCCACCCTCCAAAGCGAACCCAGTCGGGTTGAGCTCTCTCGCGCCATGAACGCTTCAAGTTCACCCGCGGCGCCATGGTGCACGCGGATCTTGCCTGTCGCAACGGCGACAGCTGTGCATCGTTCATGCGTGCCACACTGGCATGCCTTGTCGCATTCTCGGCACCAATATGGGACAGCGCAGCGAGCTGCCGACGGGGCTTGGGGCTGCGGAGTTGCACGCGAAGCGTTCTTCGCATCGTGCACAGAAGAGCGCCGCGCTGGAATGCCGCAACCGACGTGACTGGCTCACATCGGCGTGTTCGTGACGGCACTGAGGCGAAGCGACACGACGAACGCGCTAGGTCCGAGCCCGAAATGCGTAAGCACGAAGCGCAGCGATCATGGGCCGGTCGGCCTCCAGCAACCCGACGCGATCGAGCTCGTCGAGCGCAACCCATTGCAGCGCTTGAGCATCGAGCGACCGAGGCTCCCCTTGGTATGTCTCGATCACCCAGAGGTCGAGAAAAACCGTGCGCTCCGGATATCGATACTCGTAAGCGAGCAGTGGATGTCCACGAAGCGCCTCGATGCCGAGCTCTTCGCGAAGCTCTCGGCGTAGACCTTCGAAGCGGTCCTCACCAGCCTCGAGCTTGCCGCCCGGGAACTCCCAGCCGCCCGCCATGTGCTTGCCCGCAGGGCGCTGCGCGATCAGCACGCGTCCCGAGGAATCGAACAAAGCCGCGGCGACGACGTGTATACGTGGGCTGGGGGCGGCCACAACCCACGCTCAGCCTTGCCGCACGAGTGCGCCGTGGCAATGCTTGTATTTCTTGCCCGAGCCGCAGGGGCAGGGTTCGTTGCGCCCGATCTTGCGCGACTCGCGTACGAACTGCGTGACCGGTGCGGCAGGTTGCGGCTCTTCCTGCTGTGCCGGCGGTGCGGTGACTTGCTGTGGCGCCGCGTGCTGGAACTGCATCGCGCGCGCGAGGCGGCGTCGACGCGCGAGCTCCTCGGCCTCGATCTCTTCCTGCGTGCGCAATTGCATGCGCGACAACAACGATACGGTGTCGTATTTCACGCGGTCGAGCATCGCCGTAAACAGCTCGAAGGCTTCGCGCTTGTACTCCTGCTTCGGATTCTTCTGCGCATAGCTGCGCAGGTGAATGCCCTGCCGCAGATAGTCCATCGCTGCCAAGTGCTCGCGCCAATGCGAGTCGAGCTGCTGGAGCATGATCGCCTTCTCGATCTGACGCATGACCGGCGCACCGTACTGCTCGACCTTGGCTTCGTACGCGCGCTGAACTTCTTCGACGACGCGCTGGCGAATGCCTTCCTCGCCCAGATTCGCGTCCGCAGCCATCCACCCCTTGATGTCGAGCCTGACGGCGAAATCCCGCTCCAGCGTTTGCACCAGACCGTCGATGTCCCACATGTCTTCGACGCTCTTCGGCGGGATGTAGCGATCGATGACCGTGTTCAGCACCTCGTGACGGATGCCGGCGATCGCGTCGCTCACGTCCTCCGCCGCCATGAGCTCGGTGCGCTGCTGGTAGATGACCTTGCGCTGATCGTTCGCAACGTCGTCGTACTCGAGCAAATTCTTGCGCGCATCGAAATTCATGGCTTCGACGCGACGCTGCGCGCGCTCGATCTGCTTCGATAGCATCCGGCTCTCGATGACCTCGCCCTCCTTCATGCCGGCCGTCTGTAACCAGCGCCGCGTGCGTTCCGGATCACCGAAGATGCGCATCAGATTGTCGTCGAGCGAAATATAGAACCGGCTCGATCCCGGATCGCCTTGACGACCTGCGCGCCCGCGCAGCTGGTTGTCGATGCGTCGCGACTCATGTCGCTCGGTGCCGATGATGTGCAATCCGCCCGCGGCAACGACGGCGTCGTGACGCTTCTGCCATTCCTCGCGGATGCGTCGGCGCGTCTCTTCGTCGTTCGGGTCGACATTGGCGAGCTCTGCTTCGAGATTGCCGCCGAGCACGATGTCGGTGCCGCGGCCAGCCATGTTCGTCGCGATGGTCACCGCACCGGGGCGGCCTGCTTGCGCCACGATCATGGCTTCGCGCTCGTGGTGCTTCGCGTTGAGCACCTGATGTTCGATCTTGTGCTTCTTGAGCAGCGCGGACAGCTCTTCCGACGTCTCGATCGAGGTCGTGCCGACGAGCGTCGGCTGCCCACGGGCGACGCAATCCTGAATGTCCTTGATGATCGCTTCGAACTTGTCCTTCTTGGTCAGATAGACGAGATCCGGCAAGTCCTTGCGGATCATCGGGCGGTGTGTCGGGATGACCACCACCTCCAAACCGTAGATCTGCTGGAACTCGAACGCTTCCGTGTCCGCGGTACCGGTCATGCCGGCCAGCTTGCGATAGAGGCGGAAGTAGTTCTGGAAGGTGATCGACGCGATGGTCTGGTTCTCTTCGCGCACGCGCACGCCTTCCTTGGCCTCGATCGCTTGATGCAAGCCGTCGGACCAGCGCCGCCCAGGCATCGTACGTCCGGTGAACTCATCGACGATGACGACCTCACCGTTGCGCACGATGTACTCGACATCGCGGTGATAGAGCGCATGCGCACGCAGGGCCGCGTTGAGGTGGTGCATCAAGCGGATATTGGCCGGGTCGTAGAGACTCTCTCCCGGCTGCAGCAAGCCCGCCTCCAGGAACAGCTGCTCGGCGCGCTCGTGCCCGGCATCCGAAAGATAAACCTGGCGTGTCTTCTCGTCCGCCCAATAATCGCCCTCGCCTTCCTCGGTCTCCTGGCGCTTGAGGCGTGGCACGAGCTCGTTGATCTTGATGTATAGCTCGGTGCTTTCTTCCGCAGGACCCGAGATGATGAGTGGCGTGCGCGCCTCGTCGATGAGAATGGAGTCGACCTCGTCGACGATCGCGTATTCGAGGTCGCGCTGCACTCGATCCTCGAGACGGAAGGCAAGGTTGTCCCGCAGGTAGTCGAAGCCGAACTCGTTGTTGGTGCCGTAGGTGATATCGCACGCGTAAGCGGCGCGCTTCTCCTCGGGGCTCTGTCCGCTCTTGATCACGCCGACGGTGAGGCCGAGAAAACGATATACCGGGCTCATCCAGTCCGCGTCGCGTTGTGCGAGGTACTCGTTGACAGTGACCACGTGCACCCCCTTGCCGGGCAGCGCGTTCAAGTACGCGGGCAACGTGGCCACAAGCGTCTTACCCTCGCCCGTGCGCATCTCGGCGATCTTGCCGAAATGAAGCGCCATGCCGCCGATGAGCTGCACGTCGAAGTGCCGCATCCCGAGCGTGCGGCGAGCGGCCTCCCGCACGGCGGCAAAGGCTTCCGGAAGCAGATCGTCGAGGGACTCGCCTTTCTCGAGCCGCGCGCGGAACTCAGCGGTCTTGCCGCGCAAGGCCTCGTCGCTCAAAGCCTTGAAGGAGTCTTCAAGTGCGTTGATGCGGGCAACGATCTTCGAATAGCCGTTGAGGATCCGCTGGTTACGGCTGCCGAACAGCTGTGTAAGCCAATTCGCCACGCTCGAGCTCCGGGTCGGGACAGGAAAAGCCAAGTATTGTACACGCGCGGTGGTAGGTCTGATCCCGCGCTTCCCGGCAAGTTCTGGGCGGCCGCACGGATTACAAGGGCTACATCAGGCAGGCTCGAGGCCGGATGGGGCGACCGGAAAGCCCATCCTAGCGCTTGATGAAGGTCATCGGATCGACTGCTCGACCCTGCTTGAGGACCTCGAAGTGTAGGTGGGGTCCGGTCGACCGGCCGGTAGAGCCAATAAGCGCGATGGGCTGTCCCTTCTTCACCGTATCGCCGACATTGACGAGCACACGGTCGTTGTGAGCGTAGCGCGTCACGTAGCCATTGCCGTGGTTGATTTCCACGGTCTTGCCATAGCCGAAACGTTCCTGCGTGTAGGTGACGACACCGGCGGCGACTGCGACAACCTGCGCGCCGGCGGGGCCCGCGAAGTCGATACCGCGATGAAACGCCTTGCGGCCGGTGAACGGATCGGTGCGGACACCAAAATAAGAGGAGATCCACCCCTGCGTCACGGGCCGCCCACCCGGCACGATCTGGCGGCTGAGGTTGCGTGTGGAGATCATGCTCTCGAGCACACTCAGCTGACGTTCCCGGTCTTTGATCTGACGCGCCAAGTCATCGAGCATGGCCGTCAAATCGGGCGCGGTCGCCAGGGCGCCCTCCACCACCTTTTCCGGTCCGCCGACTGCCGGCGGCGAATCGAAATTGAACTCGCCCTTGTCCAGGTTCGCCATTTCCGTGAGGCGGCGACCGAGCGCATCGAGCCGAATCACGTGCGCGCTCATCTGGCCGACACGGGTGGCAAGAGCATCGAGCCGCTCTTGCAGCTCGCGTTTTGCCGCCATGATCTCCAGACGCTGCGCTTCGAGCGTCGCCCCCCATTTGACGACGTGCGCCGCCGGGCTGCGCGTCTGACCGAGATGAATACCGAGATAGAAGACGCTGCCCAGGATGACGGCGGCCACGCCGAGCAAGATCGTCATCGCCATCGGCCGGTTGAGCTCGAATTGACGAGCTCGTCCCAACCGCTTGGAAAATACGATGACGTTCATGCGCTCATCCTCGGCGCCTGGAAACAAACGACGTGCCACCCACGCCCGACGGCGTCGAGGCGCGCAGCAACGTCCCTGGTGTTTCTCCGCTTGGGGATAAAACCGAGTTGTTAGTGTTGTACATCCTGGCAACCCCGCTATCGTAGCTGCTGCGTGCAGCAGCCTTAGACCGGTGGCTTTGCGTCCCCGCCTTTCGGCGGGTTTGCCCTTTACAGCGGGCTCGAATATGCAGAATTGGGTTGCCAAAGATCAAGCGCTCACTGCGCACATATTGGAGCAATCAGCGGATGTCTGACCGCTTCAAGCCGATATCGGAGGGGCTTGGATCGCTGCTCGCGCGCCTCGAGGAGGGTGCCCGCGCGCGCGCAGACTTGACGGCACGCGTAAGGGAAGTGCTCCCTGAACCGGAAAAAGGTCACGTACTTTCAGTCACTTACAAGGATGACACCCTTGTGGTGCTGGTCGACTCTGCGGCTTGGGCCACACATATTAAATATGCCCAAAACCAGCTGCTCGCCCGCTTGAGAGCCGCCGGTGAGACGCGGTTCACAAAAGTGAAGGTACGTATAGGGCGCTCGGCACCGGACGCAACGCGCGGGCTGTGATTCGCGGTCGGCTGTTAAGCGTTCGCGGCAGCGGGCACGTAAGAGATCGGCGCGTCCCTCTCATCCTCGAAAGTGACCTCTTCCCACGCGTCCGGCGTCGCGAGGAGCTTGCGCAACAACCGGTTGTTGAGAGCATGGCCAGACTTGTAGCCCGTGAACTCGCCGATGAGGCTGCGACCGAGTAGATAAAGGTCGCCGATCGCATCGAGAATCTTGTGCTTGACGAACTCGTCCTCGTAACGCAGGCCTTCTTCGTTGAGCACTCGGTCGTCGTCGAGCACGATTGCATTCTCCAGCGTGCCGCCGAGCGCGAGGTTCTTGGAACGCAAGAACTCGAGGTCACGCATGAAGCCAAACGTGCGTGCGCGGCTGATTTCCTTCAAGAAGGACGTTGTCGAGAACTCCATCGTCGCCGTCTGAGCCCGCCGCTTGAAGACAGGGTGATCGAACTCGATCTCGAAATTCACCCGGAAGCCGTTGTAGGGCGTAAAGCGCGCCCACTTGTCGCCATCTTCCACTTGAATCGGCTGCAGAATCCGCGCGAAACGCTTCGGTGAGGGCTGTTCCTGAATACCGGCCGACTGCAGCAGGAATACGAACGGGCTGGCGCTGCCGTCCATGATCGGAACCTCTTCGGCCGACAGCTCGACATATGCATTGTCGATGCCCAGGCCAGCGAACGCAGACAAGAGGTGCTCGACGGTAGCAACACGCGCGCCCCCGTTGTTCAACGTCGTGCCCAGCATGGTTTCGCCGACGTTGAGCGCGTGAGCCTTGATCTCAACGGGCTCGTCGAGATCAGTGCGACGAAAGACGACGCCAGTATCCGGCGGCGCGGGCTTCAATACCATCAGGACCTTCTTGCCGGAATGCAGCCCGACGCCGGTGGCGCGAATCGTGTTCTTAAGAGTACGTTGTCGAAGCATTGGGACTCCGCAGGGGCCTGGCATTCGGGGCTTGGGGGCTCGCGGCAAAAACACAAGCAACCCGCCTGGATCTCTGCGTACGAGGTCCGCCATGAGCGCCTCGCGAGGCGCGGTGGAACCTAGCACCCGCGCCCCCCTTCGGCAAGCTCGCAGACGCTGAATCTCGCCGTGGACTGCCCCTAGGCCAAGACAAGGGACCGGTCAAGCATGCACAGCGCGTGCTTCCCGATCCCTCCTCTGACCAAGCCCCTTCTCTGACTTGCCCCTGCCCGATCCCTCAGTCTGCCTGCCGACGCAGAAAGGCCGGGATGTCCAGCAACGACGGATCGTCGACGTTGAGACCATCGCCGACCGCTCGCCGCGGCGCAGAAAAATGGCTGTCCCGCTGGTTGCGGATGAACGTCGGCACGTCCAGGTTGTCCAGCGTCGGCACGCGACCGCGACCGCCGGCGATCGCCGTCATGCGACGCGCATCGCTCGGCGTATGCTGGCTCGATGCAACCGGCCGCCCGATACCCGTCGCCACGACGGTGACTCGTAGCTCCTCGTGCATCTCGGGATCGATGACGCAGCCGACCACGACATTCGCATCCTCCGAAGCGTACTGCTTGACCGTATCGCCCACGATGCTGAACTCGCTGGTCCGCAGATCGGGTCCCGCCGTCACATTGATCAGCAAGCCGTGGGCGCCGGAAAGATTGACGTCCTCGAGCAGAGGGCTCGACACCGCTGCTTCGGCTGCCTCGCGTGCGCGATTCTCGCCGCGACCCACACCTGAGCCCATCATCGCCATGCCCGTCTCCGCCATGACCGTGCGCACGTCGGCGAAGTCGACATTGATCATGCCCGGACGCGTGATGAGCTCGGCGATACCTTGAACCGCTCCTTGCAGCACCTGGTTGGCGGCCTTGAATGCATCGAGCAACGTGACATCACCGCCGAGCACGGTCAGCAGTTTCTGGTTCGGAATCGTGATGAGCGAATCGACGTGCTTGCTGAGCTCCGCAATGCCTTGCTCGGCAGTACGAAGACGCCTGCTGCCCTCCATGTCGAACGGCTTGGTCACGACTGCAACCGTCAAAATGCCGAGCTCCTTCGCCACTTGCGCGACGACCGGCGCTGCACCCGTCCCGGTGCCGCCACCCATGCCCGCGGTGATGAAGAGCATGTCGGAGCCTTCGATCAGCTCGATGATCCGATCGCGATCCTCCATGGCGGCCTGGCGGCCCACTTCCGGATCGGCGCCTGCACCGAGGCCCTTGGTGATGTTGCAGCCAATCTGCAAGCTGATCTTCACCTTGGAATGCTTGAGCGCCTGCGCATCGGTGTTGATGCAAATGAAATCGACGCCCTCGATACCCGTGGTGAGCATGTGGGCAACTGCATTACCACCGCCACCTCCCACACCGATCACTTTGATGACGGCCCCTTGGTTCTCTGTATCTGCAAGTACGAACATCGTTAGTCCCCTCGATGCAACTCAAATTGGCTATAGGCTGTGGGCTGTAGGCTGTAGCCGGATGAAGAGTTCCGCTTGCAATCCACGGTCCACGCGCCGCATACGTTTCCGAACGCTACCCTTCAGTTATTCCGCTTCTCTGACGATTCGGGCTGGAGGCTGGGCGAACAGGCGCACACCCTCACCGACAACCTTCTTTGCTCCTCCTCCTGCTTCGCTTCACCACGTCGACTTTTCGTTCAGTCATCGAGCAATCTCCGATCCCCTTTAGAAACTTCCCTGGAACCATCCTTTCATGCGCTCCCAAACGCCGCGCACATTGCTACCCAGCGGCGAAGTGCGTCGACCGCGCAGATAATTCTCGCGCGCGTACAACAACAGGCCGACGCCCGTCGAATGAATCGGATTGCTGACGACATCGACCAACCCGACGATGTGCTGCGGCACGCCGAGACGAACCGGCATGTGAAACACCTCTTCCGCGAGCTCGACGGCACCTTCCATCTTCGAGCTGCCGCCCGTGAGCACGACGCCGGCTGCGATCACTTCTTCGAAGCCTGAACGTCGCAACTCTTCACGCACCAATGCGTAGAGCTCCTCGTAACGCGGCTCGACCACTTCGGCGAGCGTCTGACGCGCAAGCCGTCGTGGCGGGCGATCGCCGACGCTCGGCACTTCGATCGTCTCGTCGGCACTCGCAAGCTGAGCAAGTGCACACGCATACTTGAGCTTGATCTCCTCGGCGTGATTCGACGGTGTGCGCAGACTTACCGCGATATCGTTCGTGACTTGATCGCCCGCGATCGGAATGACCGCAGTGTGACGGATCGCGCCGCCGGCGAACACCGCGATATCGGTCGTACCGCCGCCGATGTCTACGAGGCACACGCCGAGCTCCTTCTCGTCCTCGGCCAGCACCGCGTAACTCGAAGCGAGTTGCTCGAGCACGATGTCCTCGACCGACAACCCGCAGCGCTGCACGCACTTGACGATGTTCTGAGCAGCGCTTTCTGCGCCCGTCACGATGTGCACCTTGGCCTCGAGCCGGACACCCGACATGCCAATCGGCTCGCGAATGCCTTCTTGACTGTCAATCACGAACTCCTGCGGAAGAATGTGCAGGATCTTCTGGTCGGCCGGAATCGCGACTGCGCGCGCGGCATCGATGACGCGCTCGACATCCTCGGCAGTCACCTCCTTGTTGCGGATCGCGACGATGCCGTGTGAATTGAGGCTGCGTACGTGGCTGCCCGCAATACCAGCGTACACGGAATGGATCTCGCAACCTGCCATGAGCTCGGCTTCCTCAACGGCGCGCTGAATCGATTGCACCGTCGACTCGATGTTCACGACGACGCCTCGCTTCAAGCCGCGCGATGGATGCGAGCCCAACCCGACCACTTCGATCTGACCGTCGTGCGTCATCTCGCCGACGATCGCGACGACTTTCGAAGTGCCGATATCGAGTCCCACGATCAAGTTACGGTCGTTCTTTCTAGCCATTTATCCGCGTACTCCATCCGAAGCCGTGCGGGACTTCGATGAGCTGCCTGCGTAGTTGTTGCTTCCCGTCGATCCCAATACGAGCAATTTGCTGCCACCCCTCAACCGCCAGGAGTTGTGCTGTCCACATCCTGCGCAACGCGCGCCGGCGGGTTCCAGCCAACCGAAAAACCGTTGCTGTAGCGAAGATCCACGTAGCGGACCTCGCCGCTGCGCGCCGCAACGAGCGGAGAGGCGACCTGAATGAACCTCTCCAGTCGTGCCGGCACATCCTGCCGCCCGAGACGTACCTCCACACCGTTCGACATCGTGAGCGACCAGGCACCGCGGGGATCGAGCTCCACGCGTGCGAGCCGCAACCCCACCGCGAGCAGGCGCGGATAGGTGTCCAAGTAGAGCTTCGCCACTTGCGCCTCGGTGCCCGGCGGACCGATGAGCTGCGGTAACTCCGGCGGTATGTGCCGTGCACCTTGCAGAAACAGCTCGCCGCGCGTGTTCATCAGACCGTCCTCGCCCCATCGCGCGGCCGGCACGTGCTCCGTGATCGCGACTCGCACGGTGTTCGGCCAACGTCGCTCGATACGAACGCGATCGATCCATGGGATCGACTCGACCGCTTTGCGCATCGCCTCGAGATCCACGGAGAGAAAGCCACTGCCACGAAAAGGCGCCACCACCGTCTCGAGCTGCACTGGTGCGACGCGTTGGAACTGCCCGACCAGCTCCACGCGCTCGATCGGCTGATCGAGCGCAAGCAGCAAACCCCACAGCATCACGGACGTGCCCGCAATGAACGCCGCAACGCCGAGCGCCGTCTTCAAGCCGCCTTGGACCAGCGACTCGAGCCGTGCAAGACGCTCCCGACCTGCCTTCTCGGGGCGTTTGCGACGATTGCGTTTCGGCGCTAGACGCAGCATCAGCACCTGACTCCACGCTCGTTGCGGAAACTCGTCTCGAGCACGCGCCACACCAGCTCGTCGAACTCGATGCCGATTGCCCGCGCCGCCTTGGGCACGAGCGAGTGGCTGGTCATACCTGGCGCGGTATTCACCTCGAGCAGGTAATTCCTGTTGTTCCGATCGCGCATCAGATCGACGCGCCCCCAACCGCTGCACCCGACGCTGCGGAACGCCTGCAAGGCGAGCTCGCGCATCTCTGTTTCGGCAGCACCAGTCAAACCCGGGCAAATGTATTGCGTGTCTTCGGCAACGTACTTGGCGTGATAATCGTAGTACTCGCCGGCCGGGACGATGCGGATCGTCGGCAACGCCTCGTCCTCGAGAATGCCGACTGTATATTCGTCCCCCTCGATCAGCTGTTCCATCAACAGCTCGCCCGGATAGCGTGCGGCGAGCGCCACCGCATGCTCGAGATCTGCCTCGTCGAAGACGCGCGAGATCCCAACGCTCGAGCCCTCGCAAGCAGGCTTGACGATCAGCGGCAACCCGAGCGTGCGCGCAGCAGCGACGACATCGTCCGTGGGGGAGATGCGCACGTATCTCGGCGTCGGCAAACCGAGCGACGACCACACCTGCTTGGTGCGGATCTTGTCCATCGACAAGGCGGAGCCGAGCACATTCGAGCCTGTGTAGGGCACGCCGAATGCCTCGAGCAAACCCTGCAGCACGCCATCCTCGCCGCCGCCCGCGTGACCGTGCAGCACGTTGAACACCCGATCGCAACGTCGTGCGATGAGCTCTTGCACCATGCCCGCAATGCCGTCGACCGGATACGCATCGACACCTCGACGCAGCAGCGCTTCCAATACGTTCCGACCGGAATCAAGCGAGACCTCTCTCTCGGACGAAGTGCCGCCCATCAGCACAGCGACGCGGCCGAAATCCTTCGGATCGGTGATGCGGCGAGTCATCGCGCTGCTCCTCCCAGCCCTCATGCTCCCTCTCCCACCACTCGCACTTCCGGTTGCAGCTCGATCCCGTGGCGCTCTCGCACCGTTCGCTGTACGTATGCAATCAGCTCTTCGATGTCGCGCGCGGTAGCAGTGCCGTCGTTGATGATGAAGTTGGCGTGCACTTCCGAGACGCGCGCACCGCCGATGCGAAAACCCTTCAAGCCGCACGCCTCGATGAGGCGTGCCGCATGATCGCCGGGCGGATTCGTGAACACCGAGCCGCAGGACCATTCACCTATCGGCTGTGTCGCTTTGCGCCGAGCGAGCAACATCCGGATGTCCTCTTGCGTCGCGCCGGGACGCAGCTCAAAACGAAGCCGGGCTCCGAGGAACCACTCGTCCGCAGGGCCTTGCACGTATCGATAGCCCACCGTGTATTCGGATGCAGATCGCGTGCGACGCACACCGTGCCGATCGAGTGTCTGCACCTCGACCACGTGCCGCCAGGTTTCGCCGCCGAAGGCACCCGCATTCATCGCAAGCGCGCCACCCAGTGTGCCGGGGATACCGGCGAAGAATTCCGCTGGTCCCAAGCCCCATTTGACGCATTGCTTCGCGATCTTCGCGCACGCCACACCTGCGCCACAGACGATCTCTTCCTCGCCGACGCGCTCGAGACGATCGAGCACGCCGTGCGTGCCGATGACCACTCCTCTGATACCGCCGTCTCTGACGAGCAGATTGCTCCCGAGCCCGATCCAGAGAATCGGCGTGTCCGGATCGAGCCCACGCAAGAACTGCACGAGATCCGCAACATCCTTGGGTCTGAAAAACACGTCTGCCGGCCCGCCGACACGCCACGAGGTGTGTCGTGACATCGGCTCGTTCCTGAGCACGCGCGTGGCGAAATCCGGAGGTAGCGCAAGCGCGTTCATGCACACCTCCCTTGCGGCAGGATCAGCAGGCGCGGCAACTCCGCGGCCAGAGCGCCGATGCTTCCGGCACCCATCGTGACAACGACATCGCCATCGCGTGCAATGCGCAGCAAGACCTCGGGCAACTCGTCGATGTCCTCGACATACAGCGGCTCGACGCGACCATGCGTGCGCACGGCACGACAAATCGCCTTGCCGTCGGCGCCCGCGATCGGCGCTTCGCCCGCGGCGTACACCTCCGTGACGATCAACGCGTCGACGCTCGCCAGCACGCGCGCGAAGTCATCGAGCAAATCGCGAGTGCGCGTATAACGATGTGGCTGAAACACCAGCACGATGCGCCGCTGCGGCCATCCTTGCCTGATCGCTTCCAGCGTCGCGGCAATCTCGGTCGGATGATGTCCGTAGTCGTCGATGAGTGTGAGTCGACCGGCGCTCGTCTGCACATCGCCATATTGCTGCAGTCTGCGATCGACGCCGCGAAAGTTGGCCAATGCAGCTTGAATCGCGCGGTCCGGCACCTCGAGCTCGGTTGCCACGGCGATCACCGCAAGCGCATTCAGCACGTTGTGCGTGCCGGGCAGGCTCAACTGCACTGGCAGGCGGACGGCATTTGGGCGTTCGACCTCGAAACGCGTCTGCACACCGTTGCGCACGATGTGGACGGCCCGCACGTCCGCCGCTGTCTCGATTCCGTAGGTGACGATAGGGCGCGCAATGCGAGGGATCAGACTGGCTGCCACCGGGTCGTCATTGCAGACGACTGCCAGGCCATAGAAAGGCAGATTGTGCAAGAAGTCGACGAAGCTTTGCTTCAGACGCTCGAAATCGCCTTCATGCGTGCCGAGATGATCGTTGTCGACGTTCGTGACGATCGCCATCATCGGCTGCAGATGCATGAAGGAGGCATCGCTTTCGTCGGCCTCTGCCACGAGATACTTGCCCGTGCCGAGGCGTGCGTTGCTGTCGGCGCTCTTCAAGCGCCCACCGATCACGAACGTGGGATCGAGTCCTGCCTCGGCGAGCACGGAAGCAAGCATGCTCGTGGTCGTCGTCTTGCCGTGCGTGCCGGCAACCGCGATCGCATATCTAAATCGCATGAGCTCGGCCAGCATCTGCGCACGTTGGACGATCGGCACGCGTCGAGACTGCGCTTCGAGCACCTCCGGATTGTCGGGACGCACCGCGCTGGAGACGACGAGCACGTCGGCACCTGCAATGTTTTCGGCGTGGTGACCGAAACGCACGACGGCGCCGAGCCGCTCAAGACGTTCCGTCGCGGCGTTCGCCCTCAAATCGCTTCCCTGCACGCGATAGCCCAGATTGAGCAGCACCTCGGCGATGCCGCTCATGCCTGAGCCGCCGATGCCTACGAAATGAATGCAGTGGATACGGCGCATGCGATCGTTCATCGCGCTCATCGCGCACCTCCTGCCGCCTCGATGCAGGCATTCGCAAGTCGCACATCCGCATCCATGACTGCGAGCGCACGGGCGCGGCTCGCCATAGCGGCGAGCTTGTCGCGCCCTTCGGCGAACAAGTCCCGCAATATTTCGTAGAGACGCAACGGCGTGAGGTCGGCTTCCGGTATCAGCACCGCCGCTTCGGCCGCAACGAGAAACTGCGCATTGCGGGTCTGGTGATCGTCGACGGCGGCCGGGAACGGAATGAACACCGCGCCGAGGCCCGCTGCCGCAATCTCCGATACCGTCAACGCGCCGGAACGGCAGATGACCAGGTCGGCCCACGCGTACACCTCGGCCATATCGTCGATGAAGGCACGCACATCGGCACGTACGCCGTGCTTCGCATACATTTCGCGCGCGGTTTCCACATGACGTTCGCCTGCCTGATGCACGATCTCAGGACGTCGTGCTGGGTCGATCATCGCGAAGGCAGCCGGCACGACGGCATTGAGGCGCGCCGCGCCTTGACTGCCGCCGAAGACGAGCACCCGTAACGGCCCGCTCCTTTGCGCGAACCGCTGCTCGGGCGGTGCAATCGCCGTGATCTCGCGTCGCACGGGATTGCCGACGTGCTCTGCTCGCGCGCGCGGAGGAAAGCTCGATGGAAACGCCTCGAGTACGCGACGGGCGATCCGCGACAACAAACGATTCGTCATGCCCGCCACTGCATTCTGCTCGTGGATCACGAGCGGACGGCGCATGAGCCACGCTGCCACACCGCCAGGCCCCGACACGAATCCGCCAGCCCCGAGAACCACGCAAGGACGCCGCCGCCAGATCACCTTCAAGCTCTGCCACGTCGCCAGCGCGATTCGAAACGGCGCGACGAGCCATGTGCCGAATCCCTTGCCTCGCAGACCGCTCACCGTGATCCACTCGATCTCGATCTGCTGCGGCGGCACGAGCTTCGCCTCCATCCCACGCGCGGTTCCAAGCCACACCGGCTCGAAACCGTGCTCGCGCAAGACGCGAGCCGCAGCGAGCGCCGGGAAGATGTGCCCGCCGGTGCCGCCAGCCATGATGAGCACCGTCCGCTTCATGCCGTACGCTCCCGCCGCATAACGGCCAAGCGGCCGGCCGTGCTCGCTTCGTGATAGATGCGCATCACGAGACCAAGCCAGCCCAGCGTCACGAGCATGCTCGAGCCGCCGTACGACATGAGCGGCAACGTGAGTCCCTTCGTCGGCAGGATGCCCATGTTGACGCCGATATTGATGAACGTCTGTAGACCGAGCCAAATACCGAAGCCGGCTGCGCAGTACGCTTGAAAGGCAAGCCCCGCTTCGGCTGCGAGCTGCGAAATATGAAACGCGCGCCACGCGAGCACGACGAACAAAGCGAGTGTCAGCACGACGCCGACGAGCCCCAGCTCTTCTGCAAGCACCGCGAAAACGAAATCCGTGTGCGCCTCGGGTAGATAGAAGAGCTTTTGCACGCTCGAGCCGAGCCCGACACCGAACAGCTCGCCGCGTCCGATCGCAATGAGCGACTGCGTCAGCTGAAAACCGGAATTGAAAGGATCCGCCCACGGATCGAGAAACGTCGTGAGACGCTTGAGCCGATAGGCGGACGTCACCGCGATGAGCCCCAGCACCACTGCCGCAAACACTGCAAGGGCGACGAAATGCCGTAGCTTCACGCCGGCGACAAACAACACACCGAGCCCCACGGCCATGAGCACTGTGGCTGCGCCGAAATCCGGCTCCAACAGCAGCAGCCCCGCCGCAGCGATCAAGATGACGAGCGGCCTGACAAAACCCTGAAATGATTCTTTGAGCTCCTGCTGTCGCCTGGCTGCGTAGCTCGCGAGATAGACGAGTAGCAGCACGCGCGCGAGCTCGGAGGCCTGAAACTTCATGATGCCGACGTTGAGCCAGCGACGGCTGCCGTTCACCTCATGACCGAGCCCCGGCACGAGCACCATGACGAGCAGCGCGAATGCGAACAACAACAGCGGGATCGCCATGCGGTGCCAAACCTGCGAGGGGATCAACATCGCCGTGCCCGCGGCTGCAAGCCCCAGCACGACCCCAATGGCTTGCCGCTCGAGATAGTAAAGCGGTTGCTGTGCATGCCGATCGGCGATCGCAATCGATGCTGAGGTCATCATCACGAGTCCGAGCAGCAATATGAGAGCGACGACCACGACCAGCACTGGGTCGACCGAGAAGCGGCGCGGTCGAGCATTCGAGCGTGCGAAAGCAAGCGTGGCAGCACTCATCGGCGGAGCTCCCTCACTGCGCGAGCAAACTCGGCGCCGCGATGTGCATAGTCATGAAACATATCCAGACTGGCGCACGCCGGGGAGAGCAGTACAGTCTCACCTGGTCTTGCGGCATTGGCTGCGCGCTGCACGGCGTCCTGCATATCGGCGGCGTACTCGAACGTGCACACTCCTGCGAGCACTTGCGCGATCTGCGGAGCATCCTGACCGATCAGCACGATGTGCCGTACCCTGCCGCGAAATGCGGTGGCGAGCGGTCGAAAATCCTGGCCCTTGCCTTGTCCGCCCGCGATGAGCACCAGCGAGCCCGGCATACCTGCCACTGCGGCGAGCGTCGCACCAACGTTCGTTCCCTTGGAGTCATCGACGTACCGCACCCCGTCGATGTCGGCGATCCATTGCGAGCGATGTGGCAAGCCGGGAAAACGCTGCAGCGCTTCGATACAGGCTTCGGTTCGCAATCCCAACGCTTCACCGATTGCGAGCGCTGCAAGCGCGTTCAGCGCATTGTGGAGCCCGGCAATCTTGAGCGCCGACATTGCAACGAGCGTCTCGCCTCGACGCATCAGCAACACCTCGCCGGCCTCGCTACGCGTGTAGTAATCGGCGGCTGGCTGTGCCACACGACTGAAGCGCAAAGCGCGTGCGTTGCCGAGCGGCATGGCACGCACCAACTCGTCGTCGAGATTGACGACGGCTGTCTCGCAGCGCGCGAAGACACGTGCCTTCGCTGCGGCATACTCGCTCATCGAGTCATAGCGATCCATGTGATCGGATGTGACGTTCAGAACGGTGGCCACCTTTGCCGCGAGCGAGGAGGTGGTCTCGAGCTGGAAGCTCGACAGCTCGAGCACGTACAGGTCCGGGATCTCCTGCTCGAGCAGGTCGAGCGCAGGCTCGCCGAGATTGCCGCCGGCAAGCACGCGGTATCCGCTTGCCTCTGCCATGGCCGCAACGAGCGTCGTCACGGTGCTCTTGCCGTTGGTACCGGTGATCGCAACGATCGGTGCGCGCGCCTCGCGCACGAACAGCTCGATATCGCCCACGATTGGCACACCATGCGCGGCGGCGGCCGCCAGCGCAGGCTCGCGGCACGACACACCCGGTGAGACGAGAATCTGCGAGGCTCCCTTCAGCAGTGACGCATCGAGCTCGCCGAAGCTAGTGGGCGCATCCGGTGCGAGCCGTGCCAGCGCATCCGCTGCCGGCGGCGCGACACGATCGTCGGTGACCGCAAACGGAATGCCGCGCGCATGTAGGAAACGCGCGCAGGACAGCCCCGTGCGCCCGAGGCCCACGATGACCGCACGACCGTCCTGCGACGCGCGGCGCGGAGCGAGCGACGATGTGTGCTGTACGACCACGTTATCGCACCTTCAACGTCGCAAGACCCACCAGCACGAGGATGACCGAGATGATCCAGAAGCGAACGATCACCTTCGGCTCCGCCCAACCTTTCAGCTCGAAGTGATGATGGATCGGCGCCATGCGGAAGATACGCTTTCCGGTGAGCTTGTAGCTGGCCACCTGCAGCATCACGGAGAGCGTCTCGACGACGAACACGCCGCCCATCACGAACAGGACGATTTCCTGCCGAACAATGACGCCGACGACGCCTAGTGCCGCACCGAGCGCAAGCGCGCCAACATCACCCATGAACACCTGCGCGGGGTAGGTGTTGAACCAGAGAAAGCCGAGCCCGGCACCGACCAACGTCGCGCAGAACACCAGGACTTCACCGGTGCCTTCGATGAAAGGTATGCCGAGATAATCCGAGAAGATCGCATTGCCCGTTGCATAAGCGAATACTCCCAGAGCGCCTCCAACCAAGACCGCCGGCATGATTGCGAGACCGTCGAGACCGTCCGTGAGATTGACCGCATTGCTCATGCCGACGATCACGAAGTACGTGAGCACGATGTAGCCGATGCCAAGCGGAATCGCGACGTTCTTGAAAAAAGGAACGTGCAATGCGGTTTCCGCCGGCGACTTCGCCGTCATATAGAGCGCGATTGCGCAAGCCAAGCCCGCGATCGACTGCCAGAAATACTTGTAGCGCGGTATGAGACCGCGACTGTTGCCGATGACGAGCTTCAAGTAGTCATCCCAGAAGCCGATGAGCCCAAAGGCGATCGTCGTCAGCAGTACGATCCACACGAAGCGATTCGTCAGATCGGCCCACAGCAACGTGCCCGCGCACATTGCGACGAGGATCAAGGTGCCACCCATGGTCGGCGTGCCCGCCTTCGGGAGATGCGACTTGGGTCCGTCCTCGCGCACGTATTGACCGATCTGATTCGTCGAGAGCGCGCGGATCATCCAGGGCCCGACCAACAGTGAAATCAACAGAGCGGTCAGCGCCGCCAGAATCGCTCGCAGCGTCAAGTAGCCGAATACGCGAAACGCGGATTCGACTTCCATCAAACGTTGTGTGAGGTAGTAGAGCACTGTCGTTAGGCTGTAGACCGTAGGCTGCAGGCTGTAGCCAGGACGCTCGAGCACACCGTCCGCGCACACAGCGCATTGCAAACAAAATCAACTATCTCCATCTCGCGCTCGCCTGCGGATCTGACGAGCAGACCTCGCCGCCGGCGCTCCTGGATCGCTGCTCTTGGTAGCGTGCCGCTCATTGGCCGGACTCCGCGGCAAGCGCCGCAGCGACGCGCTCGAGCCGGTTCGCACGCGAGCCTTTGATCAACACCGTCAAATTCGGGTGCAGAGAGCTGCGCAGCTCGGCGATCAGATCATCGAGATCTTCGAACCACTGCGCACCCGGACCGAACGCCTCGACGGCAAAACGCGTGTGCTCACCGACACCGAGCAGACGCTGCACACCAGACTCGCGCGCATAGCGGCCGACTTCCGCATGCAGCGCATCTGCGCTGACACCGAGCTCCTTCATGTCGCCGAGCACGAGCCAACGCGTGCCGCCGCGCGCGCGCATGGTGTCGAGCCCAGCCTTGAGTGAGCTCGGATTGGCGTTGTACGAGTCGTCGATCAGGAACGCTCCGTTGATAGCTGGCTTGAGCTCGAGCCTGCCGGCGACCGGCTTCATCGCTGCGAGCCCTCGTACGATGTCTTCGACGCTCGCACCGGCAGCGTATGCCGCAGCGGCGGCACCGAGCGCATTGCGCAAGTTGTGCAAGCCAGCGAGCGAGAGCGAGGCCGGATAGGCGCCTTCGGGCGTCACCAGATCGAAGTCGATGCCAAAGCCGGCCGCATCCATGCGCGCATCCACGTTGTGGGCCATGAAGTCTGCCGGCTGCTCGAACCCGAACGTCAACACGCGTTCGCTCGTGCAGCTGTCGCGCCACATCGATGCGAAAGCGTCGTCGGCATTGATGACCGCAACCCCATCGTGCGGCAACGCGCGGAACATCTCTCCTTTCGCGGCCGCCACACCGGCCAAGCTGCCGAAGCCTTCGAGGTGCGCCGCCCCAGCGTTCGTAACGATACCGATCGTAGGCTCGGCGATGCTCATCAAGTGAGCAATCTCACCCTGGTGGTTGGCGCCCATCTCGATGATCGCGAAGCGATGTGCGGCGGTCAGATCGAGCAGCGTGAGCGGCACACCGATGTGATTGTTCAGGTTGCCGCGCGTCACGAGCGTCGACCCGACACGCGTGAGAATCGAGCCGATGAGCTCCTTGGTGGTCGTCTTACCATTGCTGCCGGTCACACCGATGACCGGAATCGCAAACCCTCGGCGCCATTCGCGTGCGAAGGCCGACAGCGCAGCGAGCGGATCGGCCACCACGACCTGCGGGACTTGAACCGGCAGCACACGGGCCACGAGCGCCGCGACCGCTCCCGCCTCGGCGGCCTGCGCAACGAAGTCGTGTCCATCATAGCGCTCGCCGGCGAGCGCCACGAAGAGTGCACCCGGTTGCAAAGTGCGCGAGTCCGTCGACACTCGTTCGAAGGCGCGATCGTCACCGACGAGCTCGCCGCCTGCGCAACGCACGATCTCGCTCAGGCGCCATTCGATCATGAGTGCCTCCCGAGCGCTGCGAGCGCTACTTCGCGATCGCTGAAATGACGAGCGATGCCGCGGATGATCTGGTAATCCTCGTGACCCTTACCGGCGACCAGCACGGCATCGCCGGCGCTTGCACGCGCGATGGCCAACTCGATCGCAGCAGCTCGATCACGTTCCACCGTCGCTTTCTGCGGCTCGCGCAAACCCGCGAGAATGTCGGCAATGATCGCCTCGCCGTCCTCATTGCGTGGGTTGTCGTCCGTGACGACGACGGCATCAGCCAGGGTTTCGGCGATCGCGCCCATCAGCGGACGTTTGCCCACATCGCGCTCGCCGCCGCAGCCGAACACACAGTACAGCCGCCCAGTGCAGTGCGCACGAAGCGCACGCAAGGCCTTCTCCAATGCATCCGGCGTATGCGCGTAATCGATCACGACGAGCGGCTTGCCGGATGTGCGCAACATCTCCATTCGCCCCGGAGGCGCACTGCAGTGCTCGAGCGCTTCCAACGCCTCGCGCAGCGGGACACCGAGCCCCAACAAAGCCGCCAGCACTGCCAGCACGTTGTCGACGTTGAACGCACCGATGAGCTGCGAATGCACACGCGCCCGTCCCCAACTGCTCTCGAGCTCGATCGTCAAGCCGGTGGGCTCTGTCGTGTAACGCGTGGCACAGATGTAGCGCCCGCCGATCGCGCCGTGCTCTGCTCGCGCATGCTCGCGACCATACAAGGTGAGTGGTGCACGCACGCGGTCAACGAGCTTGCGCCCGAACGGATCGTCGACGTTCACGATCGCATGCAGGAGCGTCGGCCATTCGAACAAGCGCGCCTTCGCCTCGCCATAAGCTTCGAACGTGCCGTGATAGTCGAGATGATCGCGCGTCAAGTTCGTGAACAAGGCACTGTGAAACCGCACACCCGCCACGCGCTGCTGAGCGAGCGCATGCGAAGTCACCTCCATGGCGACACAACGCGCACCGCTCCCGCGCAGCTCGGCAAGCTCGCGATGAACGGTGATGCAATCGGGCGTCGTGTGTGCATGGGCTCGTACGGCGCCGAGGCGACCGACTCCGAGCGTGCCCATATAGGCCGCGCTCATGCCGAGCCGCTCCAGCGCTTCGGCAAGCACGTGCGCGGTCGTGGTCTTTCCGTTCGTCCCGGTGATCGCCACGACTCGCAGCTCGTTGGAAGGCTGATCGAAGAACCGATCTGCGATCGTGCCGAGCGCGCGAGCAAGCTCGGGCACCCGCACGCCCACTACCCCGTTCGGAAGATCTGGTGGCGCGACTTGCGGCGCAGGCTCCCAGAGCACTGCGCGCGCACCGCGGGCAATCGCTTCCTCGACGAACGCCAAGCCGTGCGTGCGCGTGCCGCGCAGAGCGACAAAAGCCGCGCCCGGCTGCACCTTGCGACTGTCGAGCATCAAGTCGCGTACCAGCGCGTCGCCCGGAACGTCAGCGGCAAGATTCTCGAGCAGCGCGGCGAGCGACTTGCCGGGGGCGACGGGACTGCGAGCGTTCATTGGTGCAATTCCCATCATAGCCCCCGATGCGCCTGCACGAGTGTCGTTTCGGGAAGCTGCTCGAGCCCGTCCGGCGGCACGCCCAACAGACGGAGCGCCCCGGCCATGATGTTCGCGAATACGGGTGCAGCCACTTCGCCGCCGTAGTACTTCTGGCCGCTCGGCTCGTCGATGACGACGACAGCAGCCAGCTTCGGCCGGCTCGCCGGCACGACGCCTGCGAACACCGCCATATACTTATGAGTCGAGTAGCCGCCGTTCTCCGCCTTCCAGGCCGTGCCGGTCTTACCGGCGACGCGATAGCCGACCAGAGCTGCGCGATTTCCCGTGCCTTCCTCGGACACGACGCTCTCCATCATACGCAGCATCTCAGCCGCAACGCGCGCATCTATCACCCTTTCGCCCACGACGGGCTCGTCGACGCGACGCAGCGTCACCGGACGACGAATGCCGCCTGCCCCTAGGATCGCGTACGCATGTGCAAGCTGCAGCGCGGTCACCGATACGCCATAGCCGAACGAGATGGATGCGGTGCCGATCCGTTTCCAATGCGAATGATGATTGAGCAGTCCGGCTGATTCGCCCGGGAAGCCGCTGCCGGTTACTTGCCCAAAACCGAAGCCGCGCAGCGTCTCGTAGATGAGGTCCGGCGGCAGCGACAAGGCGAGCTTCGCCATGCCGACGTTGCTCGACTTGGAGATGATCGTCGTCAGCGACACGGGACCGAGATTGGTCCTGTCGCGGAAGGTGTTCACCCCTACCTTCACGAATCCGGGCGAGGTGTCGATGATGCTGTCGCTGTGATAGCGACCGGAGGCAAGCGCGGCCGCTGCGATGAACGGCTTGATGCTCGAGCCAGGCTCGAAAATGTCCGTCGCCGCACGATTGCGATACCGCGCCGGCGACACTTGATCGCGGTCGTTGGGGTTGTAGGCCGGCTGGTTGGCCATCGCGAGCACTTCGCCGGTGTCGACATCGAGCACGACTACCGAACCCGCCTTCGCGTTGTGCTGTTGGACCGCCGCCTTGAGCTCGCGGTAAGCGAGATACTGAATGCGCAGATCGATGCTCGTGATGAGGGGGGCTCCCGGACGTGGCGGACGGATGCTCTCGATATCCTCGACCGTCCTGCCGTATCGATCCTGAATGACGCGCTTGGCCCCGGGCTCCGCACCGAGCGAATGATCGTACGCGAGCTCGAGCCCTTCCTGACCGATGTCGTCGTACTTCTTCGTGAAGCCGAGCACGTGGCCGGTGACTTCACCGGCGGGATAGAAACGCTGATACTCACGCAGCAAGTAAACGCCGGGAATCTTCAGCTCGGCGACCTGCTGCGCATCGCTCGGGCGCATATGACGCACGAGATAAATGAACTCGCGATTGAGATTGCTCGTGACGAGCTGCTCGAGCCACTTCTTGTCGCGATTCAGCGCCTCGGCGAGCCGTGGAAACTGATCTGCGGCGCGGATCAGCTCCGGCGGGGAAGCCCATACGGAGTCGACCGGCGTGCTCGCCGCGAGGGCTTCGCCATTGCGGTCGTAAATGCTGCCGCGCACGGCGGAGATCTTGGCAATCCGCGTGTAGCGCGCATCGCCCTGTTTCTCGAGGAAATCCTGTTCGACGAACTGCAACTGCACGGCACGCGCGAGCAGCGTGAGCGCGGTGAGCACGAGCAGCACGAGCACGAACCGCACTCGTGCGCGGAATTGCTCTTGAGAGAAAGCACGTGACTCAGAGCGCATCATGGCGTGACGATCCGCACCTCGTCGGGCCGTGGAATCACCATGTGCAAGCTGCCGCGTGCTGTTTGCTCGACGCGCCCGTGAGTCGACCAGGCGCTCTGCTCGAGCTTGAGCTGTCCCCACTCGATGTCGAGGGCGTCACGCTCTGCGTGCAACGACTGCAGCTCGATGAAGAGCCTGCGCGTCTCGTGGCGCGACCACACCACCGCGAGCGCCGAGGCGAGCAACGCCCCCCAGAGCCCAATCATCGCGAGCTTCATCGCAATGCTCATGCAGCCACCTTCTCCGCCACACGCATGATCGCGCTACGCGCGCGCGGATTCCGTGTGATTTCCTCTTCGCTCGGATGCACCGCCCTGCCGATGCGTACCAGGCGGGCACGAGCATGCGCCGGCACGTCCGGCAAGCCGGCGTACACTGGATCGTCTTGGGAATGCTTCTGAATGAAGCGCTTGACGATCGCATCTTCGAGCGAATGGAAGCTGATCACGCACAGACGCCCTTCGGGCGCGAGCACCTCGAGCGCCGCGTCCAACGCCGCGCGGAGCTGCCCGAACTCGTCGTTGATGTGAATGCGCAGTGCCTGGAAGGTGCGCGTTGCGGGATGCTTGCCAGGCTCTCGCGTCGGCACGGCTTGCGCTACGATCGCGGCGAGCTGACCGGTCGTCTCGATGGGCGCCGTCTTACGCGCCGACACGATCGCGCGCGCAATGCGCTTCGCGAAACGTTCTTCGCCGTACTCGCGAATGATGCGCGCGAGGTCGTGCTCGGACACCCGCGCAAGAAATTGCGCCGCAGTCATACCCGCAGTGAAGTCCATCCGCATATCGAGCGGACCATCGTGCGCAAAACTGAAACCACGCGCGGCGTCGTCGAGCTGCGGTGAAGACACGCCGAGATCGAACAACACGCCGTCTATGCTCCCGTGCAGCCCGAGCTGCGCGATCACCTCGCCCAGACGCGCAAACGGGCTGCTTATCAATGTCAATCGTTCTTCCGCTGCGAAGCGCGCGCGACCCGCCGCAATAGCGTCCGGGTCGCGATCGATCGCAATGACTCTGCCCTCCTTGCCGACTCGTTCCAGAATTGCGGCGGTATGCCCCCCGCGTCCGAACGTCGCATCCACATATCGACCGCCGACACGGATGTTCAGCGCGCCCAGCGCTTCATGGAGAAGCACTGGCACGTGATCGAGCATTGGCGCACCTACTGGTCCATCGGCAGTTCGATCCGAGCACAGACGCACATGCGCTTCGAATCGCGCAGGGATACGAGGACCTGCAAGATCTTCGAAAGCACGTCGTACGCTTGCACTTGGGCTACTCACAAGGACAACGATTCAAGCTCTGGCGGAAGCTGTTCCGCCGACTCATCTGCCTTCAGCCACAACTCGCGGTTCTCGTTCCACAAGGCCTCGTCCCAAAGCTCGAAACGATTGCCTTGTCCGATCAACATCGCGGCGCGAGACAGGCCGGCGTACTCGCGCAAGCTAGGCGGGATCAAGATGCGGCCGCTGCCGTCGAGCTCGAGATCGGTGGCGTGACCGATCATCAAGCGCTGCAGTCGACGAGCCACGGGGTTGAGCGTCGGCAAGCGACGCAGCTTGAGCTCGATCTCCTCCCATTCGGGCAACGGATAGATGAGCAAACAGCGATCGGCGCGGTCGACGGTAACCACCAAACGCCCGTTCGAGCGCTCGATGATCCGCTCGCGATAACGGGTCGGCATAGCCATCCTCCCCTTTGAGTCGAGCGTGACCTTGTTTGCACCGCGGAACATGCCGGATCCCGAGCGTGGGCGAAGGCTGGCTCACTCCGCCCTTCTTCCCCATTTGCTCCCACTTTTTCCCACCGTGTTCCACTATATGGACGCGCCTGACCACAGTCAAAAAAATTTTCGGAATTTCCCTTTTTGCGACAGGTACTTAGGGGGACCGCCGGGGGCTGGCCTCGGCACCCGCGAATACTGCTTTCACAAAATCATGAGGTTAGAAAACGTTGTTGAGGTGATACGTGCAACAGCACCCGACGGGCGGCGCGGCGCTTTCGCGACCGGCTCGCGCAACTTTGCGCAACGGGCGCGCAAAACCGGTGACCAATCCGGGCGAAATCGGGCAGGCCAGTGAGGAATTCCGCGTCCTAGGTCTTCAAACAGGATGAGACGATCCGGACGGTTTTCCGACCGCAGGCATCCGGATCGTTCAGATTTAGTAGATCTTGCCGGGCTTACCCCTTGCACCCTGGCAGACTTGACCCCACCATGTCGCGCGGAGTCGGCCAGGCAATCGCTGCGCCTTCGGGCGCGGAGGAAAGTCCGGGCTCCACAGGGCAAGGTGCCAGGTAACACCTGGGGGGCGTGAGCCCACGGAAAGTGCAACAGAGAGCAGACCGCCTAAGCTCCCTCGCGTCTTCTGTAAAACGGAAGCTCGCAGGGGGCCGGCAAGGGTGAAAGGGTGCGGTAAGAGCGCACCGCGCCGGTGGTAACACTCGGCGGCACGGCAAACCCCACCTGGAGCAAGGCCAAATAGGGGAGCAAGCGGCGCGATCTTCGGATCGCCCGCGCGTGTGGCCCGCACGTGCTCCCGGGTAGGCTGCTAGAGGCGTGCGGTGACGTACGTCCCAGATGAATGATTGCCCACGACAGAACCCGGCTTATCGGCCGACTCCTTCTTCTTGGGCTGGGGGCTGGGAGCCGGAGCCAGAAGCTGGTCAGGCGTAGCGCCACAGCCCCTGGCCCGGCCTCCAGCCCCCAGCCTCACTTCAACTTCATCGCCAGTTCGTACAGCTCGCTGCGCTTGTCGCCGATAATGCGCGCGGCGATCTTTGCCGCTTGGGACGGCGTGAGCTCTTCGAGCAGTGCCTGCAACAGCCTCTCGCGATCGAGGCTGACGGCCGTCGCCTCGGCCGCTGCGCCGCCGATCACGATCACGATTTCTCCGCGTGACATATCAGGATCGCTCGCGCTCATCGCGGCGAGTTGCTCGAGCGTGCCGCTGTAGATCGTTTCGAAACGTTTGGTGAGCTCGCGACACACTACTGCGCGGCGATCGGCGCCAAGCGCTGCGACCAGATCGTTCAGCGCCTCCCTGAGACGATGTGGCGCTTCGTACAAGACGATCGTGCGACACTCGTTGCGCAAGGTCGCGAGCCGCGCTCGTCGTGCGCTCGGCTTCGCCGGCAGGAAACCCTCGAAGACAAAACGATCGGTGGGCAGACCTGCAACCGAGAGCGCTGCAATTGCCGCGCACGGACCCGGCACGGCAGTCACCTGAATGCCCTTCTCGTGCGCCGCTGCGACCAGATCGAATCCCGGATCGCTTATCAAGGGCGTACCGGCATCCGAAATGAGCGCAATCGACTCGCCGGCGAGCAATCGCTCGATCAGCATGGCGGAGCGCTGCGCTTCGTTGTGCTCGTGCAGTGATACCACTGGCGTCTCGATCCCGAAGTGCTTCAAAAGCTGGCCGCTGTGTCGCGTATCCTCTGCGGCAATCAGACTCACCTGTGCGAGCACCTCGCGCGCACGTGGCGTCAAATCCCCCAAATTCCCGATCGGGGTTGCCACCACGTAGAGTATCCCGGCTTTCTCGTTCATGCCGTCCGCCATCGCAGCCTGTAAACTGTGCGCATCGAGTGCAGTCTACAGCCCGGAGCCGAGGCATGCCTTCACTGTCGATCATTGCACGTCGCAGCCTGCCCGCGTTGCTCGCGTGCCTCGTCTTGTCGGCGTGCGAAACGACACCCCCGGTACGTGATACGACGAGCATCGATCGCCAAGTCGCACGTGCGGAGCGGCTCGCCCGCGACGGGCACGCGGCCGAAGCAGCAGCAGTCTACGAGAGCCTCGCCGTGCAATCTCCCGGGGAGCTGCGTGATCGCTTCCTCTTGCGAGCCGCGCGCGAGCACGTTCGCAGCGGCAACCGTGCTGCCGCCGAACAGATTCTGCAACGCGTGAGCGCGACGTTACCGACCGTGGACTTTGCGCTGCGCGCGCAGATCGCCGCAGAGCTCGCACTGGCTGCGAATCGTCCGAACGACGCGCTTGCCGAGCTCAACCGCATTCCGCAGCCGATACCGCGCGAGACATTGAGCGACGTGCTCGCTTTGCGCGCCCGCGTGCTCTTCGCGCTCAATCGCCCGGCAGCGGCCATCATGGCCGCGCTCGATCGTGAAGCATCGTTGCAAACTCAACAGGAGATTCACGAGAATCGCAAGCTCATATGGGAAGGCCTGCAGCGTAACGCGTCGGCCAACGCCGATTTCACCGTGCCGCCAGGTGCGAGCCGCACCGTGGCTGGGTGGCTGGAGCTTGGACACGTGGCGCTCATCGCCGCGCGCAACCCGTTTACCGCCCGCGACGATCTCACCGAGTGGCGCACCCGTTATCCTAATCATCCGGCCAACTCACTTCTGACCGACGAGCTGCTCCCGACGCTTGGCGTCGGGCTCGCCTATCCCTCGCAGATTGCGCTCATCCTTCCGCTGTCCGGGCGTCACCAAGCCGCCAGCATCGCCGTGCGAGACGGCTTTCTTGCTGGTCTGCTGCAACAGGACCCGCGGGAACGTCCGTTCGTGAAGATCTACGATTCGGGCGAAACCGGCGCCTTGAGCGCCTATCGTCGTGCGATCGCCGAAGGCGCTGAGTTCGTAGTCGGCCCACTCACGAAAGACGAAGTCGCCGCGATTGCGAGCTCCGCGGAGACGTCGGTGGTGACGCTGGCGCTGAACCAGCTCGCAGATGATCAAGGCGTCCCGCCGCCGCTCATGTTCCAGTTCGCGCTCGATCCGGAAGAAGAGGCGCGCCAAGTCGCGCAACGGGTCGTGGCGGATGGGCGTTCGCGCGGAGTCGTCCTGCTGCCGAACAATGAATGGGGTCAGCGTGTTTTCCGCGCCTTCGATACCGAGCTGAAAACTTTGGGAGGCACGATCGCCGCGTTGCGCTTTTACGATCCGGCGGCGCGCGACTTCTCGCAACCGATTCGCTCGGTGCTGCTGCTCGATGAAAGCCGTGCGCGCGCAAATGCGCTCGCACGAACGCTGGGAATGCGACTCGAATTCGAAGCGCGGCGCCGCGGCGACGTGCAGTTCGTATTCATGGGCGCCCAACCCGTGCAGGGTCGCTCGATACGTCCAGCATTGCGTTTTCACTTGGCAGAAGATCTGCCGGTATATGCCACCTCGGACGTTTTCGAGCCAGACGCTGCCGCGAATGCGGACCTCGAAGGCGTCGTTTTCCCGGACATGCCCTGGGTCATTTCGCCCGATCAAGTCTCGACACAGCTGCGGAGCACGCTGAATCGACACTGGCCGCTACGAGCTCGCATCCGAGGACGCTTGTATGCGTTCGGCTTCGACGCTTATCGGCTCATTCCACTGCTCCAGGCCGGACGGTTCGGACGAGAGCACGCCATCCCCGGCATGACCGGCCTGCTGTCGGTCGATCACAGCGGCAAAGTGCGCCGCGACCTCGATTGGGCACGCATCTCGAGCGGCCAGGCGATCTTGCTCGACGCGAACAAGACCGCGAGCGCGCAGCCGCTCATGCGAGCGACGGTTCCATGAGCGTCAGCCGCGCATCGGGCGGTTCTCGCCTACCTGGAACAATGCCGCGAGCTCGAGCGCGCTCGATCGGCGAGTCCTTTTGATACACATCACGGAGGAATCGATGCAACGCACGGAAGCAGGCCGCGCAGCCGAAGCCGCGGCGCTCGCCTACCTCGAGAAGGCTGGACTACGGCTCCTACATCGCAATTACCGTTGCAAGGTCGGCGAGCTCGATTTGGTGATGCTCGACGGCACGACGCTCGTGCTGGTCGAAGTCCGTTATCGCAGCTCACACCGCTATGGCGGTGCCGCCGCATCGGTAACGCCCCGGAAGCAGCAGCGGATCATCAACGCCGCCCGTCATCTGCTCGCGACGCATGCGGACCTGAGACGCTATCCCGCCCGCTTCGATGTCGTTGCAATCTCGGCATTACAGAAAGAGATCCAGTGGATCAAAGGGGCGTTTGAGGTTTGCTAGGCCGCGGGCATTAGCCATGGACAGCTGGACGCTGGGCTTGCGCTCAAGACCCGTGCCTGACAAAGTGCGCGCGCTCCATGTTCGCTGGAATTCCACATGTCGCAGTCACCGTTTCTGTCAACCGCCATCGAGGCCGCACGTGCGGCTGCGGACGTCATTCGTCGCTACTACCAACAGAATCTCGCTGTCACGCTCAAAGCCGACAAATCGCCTGTGACGCAGGCTGATGTCGAGAGCGAGCGTGTCATCCGCGGCATCATCGCCGAGCGCTTTCCAGATCATGGCTTCTACGGAGAGGAGACGGGCACGAGCGCGATGGATGCCGAGTATCTATGGCTCGTCGACCCGATCGACGGAACCAAGGCGTTCGTGCGCGAATACCCATTTTTCTCAACGCAGATTGCGCTCATGCATCGTGGCCGTTTGATCGTCGGTGTGTCTTGCGCGCCGGTGTATGGCGAGCTCGCCTACGGCGAAATCACCGACGGCGCGCGCTTCGCGGTGCTGAACGACCGTCCAATCAACGTGAGCGACATCGATGCGATCGAAAGCTGCGCCATCTCCGCCGGCAACCTCAAAACGCTCGCGACCAGTCCGCGTTGGTCGGCGTACGGACGGCTCATCGCCCGCGCGAGCCGAATCCGCGGCTATGGCGATTTTCTGCACTACCACTTGCTTGCCGCTGGCAAGATCGATGTGGTCGTCGAATCGGACGTCAACATCCTGGACATTGCCGCGTTGGCGGTAATCGTCGAGGCGGCCGGAGGGCGCTTCACCGACCTGGACGGCAAACCCATCGGGCTCGATACGACCACGGTGCTGGCGAGCAACGGCAAGTTGCACGATATCGTTTTGCGCGAGCTCAACGCCGGTTGAGCCCGCGCCGCGACGAGGTCCGTTCCGCCTAACCACCCATCACGAACGCCCGGCCGCCTGCCCACCGCAGCTCTTGCACCGGCACACCGTAGAGCCTAGATACCGCGGCCGGCGTGAGGATGTCGCTCGTGCTGCCGTAAAGCCACTCGCCGTTTCCGAAGAGCAACAGAGCGTCATCGCAGAATCGAGCGGCAAGCGACGGATCGTGCAACGTCATCACGACGGTGCGGCCGCGCGATGCCTTGTCGCGCATGAGTTCGAGCGCGAGGATCTGGTGATGCGGATCTAGATGATTGGTCGGCTCGTCGAGTAGATAGATCTGCGGATCTTGCGCCAGCAAAGCTGCGAGCGCCACGCGTCGACGTTCGCCCCCGGATAAGGTCGCGATATCGCGATCCTCGAACCCTTCGAGGCCGACGGTGCTGAGGGCAGCAGCAGCGATGGCGCGATCTGTGCCGCTTTCCCAATCCCAAAAGCCCAGGTGGGGATGACGGCCCACGAGCACCGCCTCGAGCGCTGTTGAAGGAAACGTGTCCTCAGACGTTTGGGTGAGCAGCCCGATCGAGCGTGCACGTGCGCGGCGAGCCCAGCGCTCCAGGGGCACATCATCCAGCAACACCTGTCCCGATCGCGTTGCGCGCAGCCCAGCAAGTGTGTGCAGGGAAAGTGTCTTGCCGACGCCATTGCGGCCCAATATGGCCGTGATACGTCCTGTTGCGAATGCAAGACTCAGGCGGCGCACGAGCGATCGTCCGCCCACCTCGATCTCCACGTCCTGGCACGACAGTCGTCGACCGACCGCATCGCGTGAGCTTGTTGCGACTGCGCTCATCGAGCGACCCACCCGATCTCCTCGGCGGTCTTGGCACCGATGCGTACCCGCTCAAGCGACTCCGGGATCCCGGCTTCATGCTCGCTGAGCGGTATGCGTCCACCCATCAGCTCGGCATCGCGCTGCGGATACAGCGGCTCGCGTCCCGGCTCGGCGTAACCGTGCGGGTGCAGCGGCAGGTTCGTCTCTGGATCGTACTTGTCCGTGGCACCGAGCGTATGCAGCAGCTCATGCGCAATCACGACGTCGTTCGAGCCCATCATGCGGTGATCCGCGAAGGCGTAGACAATGCCGAGCAATCCCTTTTGCAGCCCGACCGAATGCGGCAGCTTAGACGAGTGCGCGGGATCGAAGAACAAGACGAACAGCTTCACGTCCGGGGGAAACCCGTGTGGCCGATCGCCGTGCCGCCAAGCCCACACCCGCATTCGCAAGCTCCACAAGATCGTGCCGAGCGCGCCGGATTTCTCCGCGAGCATCGGCGGCAGCGCTTGAATTCGGCGTCCAAGCAGCATTCGCACGGGACGCTCGAGCGCGAGCTCGTAGCGGCGTGCCTCACGCTCGAAAAAAGCTTCGAGCGTATGCAGATCGTCTGGATCCAGGTCTGCGATGAAGCGTTCCGCAACGACACTGCCGTCGCCGTTGATCGGATAGATTGCAACGCGCAGTGGAGTGTCCCAATCAGTCGAGTACACCCGTTCGAAATAGGTGTGAAGCGCGACGAAGACCAGGATCAGCAGCAGAACCGTAATACGAGCTTTGCGCCACATCGGAACAGCGTAGCGCAATGCAGGCCGCGGACTGTAGTGGCGTTGCCTGCGACCGTGTCGCATCCACTGTGCACCACCGGTATCCAGCCTCCAGCCCAGGCTCGGACCGTAGCTCTCTCTTGACGCCTGCAGCGGCGCTCTCTATCCTCGCGCGACCGCAAGGTGATCGCGTCCGTGAGGATGCGATAAACGGGAAGCCGGTACGTCGCGCGAGCGATCAAGCCGGCGCTGCCCCCGCAACGGTATTCGAGTCAAGTCCGTATCTCGAGCATCGCTCGGACCACTGCGTCGAACGACGTGGGAAGGTGATACGGACGAATCCGCTCTGGATTCACTCGAGAGCCCGGAGACCGGCCTTGCGTACGTGCCAGCATCGCGGCGGGCGATGAGCGTGGGCAACGTCACGCCACTCCCTTGCCGCTTGCTGTTTCCACAACTTTCAGCCATGCGGGCGTGCATGGGGAGTGTGAGTAATGCGATCCCTTCGTTCCGGGGCCATCGTCGCTGCGGCCTCGTTCGTCTTCGTATCCCATCAAGCTTCTGCGCAATCGGTCGCGCCTCGCGAGCGTGACGCTGACGTCGTCGTCACTGCAACACGCATCGAGCAACCGGTGACTGATGTGATCGGCGCCGTGTCCGTGATCACACGTCGCGACATCGAGAATCGTGCCGCTCAGTCAGTGCAGGACCTGCTGCGCGGCGAAACCGGGCTGACGGTCACGAACGCTGGCGGGCTTGGCAAGCTCTCCTACGTTTTCATGCGCGGCGCCGATGCTGAGCAAGTCCTCGTGCTCGTCGACGGCGTACGCGTCGGCTCCGTATCGAGCGGCACCACACCGTTCGAGTACATTCCGGTCGAACAGATTGATCGGATCGAGATCATCCGTGGGCCACGGTCGAGCCTGTACGGGTCTGATGCGATCGGGGGCGTGATCCAGATCTTCACACGCAAGAGCACGACGCCGTCGTTCAATGTCGGCGTCGGTTCGCACGAAACCTACACTGCGTATGCGAGCTTCGGCTTCGCGACCGACAGGTCGTGGCTAAGCGTCGCCGGCAATCGGATCAGCAGTGAAGGTTACAACTCCTGCGCCGGCGCGCCATTCCCACCCGGTGGCGGTTGCTTTACCCACGAGCCGGATCGCGACGGCTACGAGAACACTTCCGGCACAGTTCGTATCGGGCACCGCTGGCACGCAGCAGAGCTCGAGGCGACCGCGCTCTATGCGACCGGCACGAGCGAGTACGACGGCACGTTTGCCAATGAGACCGATTTCGTCGAACGCATTACCACGGTGCGCGCTCGGATCGATCTTGCAGAACGCTGGTCGATTTCCGTTCTCGCTGGCGAGAGCGCGGATCACCAAGACAATTTCCTCAGCGATCCCGCCGGCGGTAAGACCGTCGTCTCCCGTTTCGACACGACTCGGCGCCACGCGTCGTTGCAGTCCGACTTCCATCTTGCCCGCGCACATACGCTCAGTGCCGGCGCCGACTACTTCGATGACCGCATCTCGAGCACGACTGCCTTCGAGGCAACGTCGCGCGACAACCTGGGAGTGTTCGTCCAGTATCAGGGTGCCTTCGGAGCACATCGCTTCCTGGCATCGGCACGCCACGACGATAACGAGCAGTACGGCACCTACGAAACGGGCAGTATAGGCTGGAAATGGCTGCTCGACGATCGATGGTCGATCAGCGCCGCGTGGGGGAAGGCATTCGGTGCTCCGACCTTCAACGATCTGTATTTCCCAGGTTTCAGCAATCCCGAGCTCGATCCGGAAACGTCCCATAGCTATGAACTCGGGTTGAGCTGGCGTTCGGTTCCCCTCGCGATCGCGCTGACGGCGTTTCAACGCGATGTCGATGATCTCATCGTCTATGACGCCCGCATCGCCGCGCCCAACAATTTGAATCGCGCTCGCATTCGCGGTCTCGAAGGCGACCTCGATGCAACGCTGGGTGCTTGGCGTCTCAACGTGGGGGCAACGGTCCTCGATCCGCGCAATCGCACGCCGGGATTGGACTTCGACAATTATCTGCCCCGCCGCCCGCGCACTTTCGGGCATGTCGAGATTGGCCGCTCGTTCGGCCGCATCGACGGGCGAGCCCGCATCTCCGCAGAAGGCTCTCGCTACGACGATGTGGGCAACACGATCCGACTCGGAAGCTTCGTCGTTGTCGATCTCGTGCTCGACTGCGAAGTGGCACCTGGCTGGACTTTGCAAGGCAAGATCGGCAACGCCCTGGATCGCCATTACCGCACGGTGCACCTCTACAACCAGGATGGGCGTACGTTCTTCGTCGCGCTGCGTTATCAGCCGCGCTGACATCGAGAACGCGCAACTCCGCTGCACCCATCCTCATGACCTGCTCGAGGTATTGCAATGAACAAGCTCTTTGCTTCGCCTGCGGCTTGCCGCGACATCGTGCTTGCTGTCGTGTTGGCTGCCGGCATGTGGCTCACGCGCTCGCACGATGTCACGATCCTCACGCTGCCCGATCTGACTTGGGCGGCCTTCTTTCTCGCCGGTGCACTGTCCCACCGCTGGGTATTACCGATCGGCCTCACGCTCAATGCGTTCGCGATCGACTACGTCGCCCTATCGCACGGTGTCTCGGATTACTGTGTGACACCCGCGTACGCTTTCCTGATCCCGACACACTTTTGTCTGTGGGCGGCGGGACGATGGACACGCAGTGTGCACTTGGGCTCGTCGGCTCACGTGGCATGTTGTGCGATAGCGCTTTGCGCAGGCGTGATCGGCGCGTTCTGCATTTCCAACGTCGGCTTCTTCGCGTTCGCCGGCTACTTCGACGACGTGTCGGCGGCGGAGTACGCGCGACGCGTGCTACGGTATTTCCCGGCGTTCTTCGAAAGCACCGCGCTCTATGGCTGTGTAGGCTTGCTGGTCGCCTACGCCGTGCAACGTGTCGCGGCTTTCCGTTCGCAGGCGACATCGAAATGAACACACTGTGACTTTGCGATACGCTGTGAAGCAGTGAGACCCGCGCTCGCTTGCAGAAAGGACGAGGATGGGCCATCGACTCAGCAAGATCTACACACGCACTGGTGACGACGGTAGCACCGGGCTCGGCGACGGCACGCGAGTGCCGAAGACGCACGCGCGCATCGAAGCATACGGCGCTGTCGATGAGGCCAACAGCGCGATCGGCATGGTGCTCGCGGCGACTCGGACACCAGAGATCCGTGCCGTGCTGACGCGCATCCAACACGAACTCTTCGATCTTGGTGGAGAGCTCTCAGTGCCTGGCCTGCGCACGATCACGGAAGAGTATGTCGCGCGGCTCGAAGCGGATCTTGATCACTTCAACGAGCTGCTGCCGCCGTTGAAAGAGTTCATTCTGCCCAGCGGCGGCACCGCCACGGCTGCCTGTCATCTCGCGCGAGCGATCGTCCGTCGCGCCGAGCGCCGCGTATGGACATTGGCACAATCCGAGCAGGTGGCGTCTGAGGTCACACGTTACTTGAATCGCCTCTCGGATCTGCTGTTCGTCATCGCGCGCGTGCTCGTGCGAGCGGAGCAAGGGCAAGAAGTGCTGTGGAGACGCGGATAGCCTGTGAGGTCGTGGACCACCATCCGTCGCGCGCGTACGCCTGCGCTTCCGAGCCCGCCATCAGTCCCTCAGCGCCTAGCCCGCTTCAGTCGCAACGAAGTACTCCGGCTCCTGCTGGTCGAGCCGGATCGTGATCTCGCGTTCGAGCTCGTCCGACACGATGAGCGAGCTTTCCAGCTGGTTCACTGTGACGGGGCGAACGTCCGTGCCCTTCGTCGAGTGCTGGATCAAGTAGCTGTGATAACCGCCGCCGTGCAGGGAAGCGAATCGAATCAAGATGCGCGTCGTGCCGAGATGCGCGTCGTCGTTGAGGCGCTCATCGCATACAACAAAGAAGGCTCGTCCGGCTGGAGCTGCGGCGAAAGCACCCGCCGCCTGCAAATCTTCGAAGAACGCCTGAATCTGCAGCCGCAGCTTTTCCCACGAAGCACGGGTGCGCGGTGCGACCAGTGCCCACCGCGTGCCGCGTGCGATCGCATCGATCACGAACAACACAAAGCGTTTCTGCGCCAGGTAAGAGCCGTCGGCTGAGGCGCTCGCGCCGCAAGCGAGAGTACGCAACGCAGGTCGATGAGGGTCCGGGCTGCGCACCGTCTGCAGCACATTGACGCCTTGCGCTGCGAGCTTCCACCGCTGCGCCGCATTGACCTCTGTGGCCAACCGCACCCCACCACGCAACACTGGCTCGAGCTCACGAACGGCCACCGCCGCAGAAACTGCATCGCCCGCTCTCGAGAGCAGACCCGCCACAGCACCGCCGTTGGCGAAGACCTCTTCGCGTGCGCGCAGTCGGTCGGTTGCGATGATGCGCGGATAGAACATGAGCGCGTTGTCGCAGCGAAAATCGAGACGTCGAAGCGCCCGCACGGCCTCGCCAGGTGTCGACCATCCGGCAGGAGGATCGACGATGAGCATGGCCCGCCGTTCCCGGCAGAACTTCGCTGCGACGAGCAGCGCGCTGATCCCGACGTCCTGCGTGCGTGACAACGGCGGGATGTAGACAAACGCGAGATCCTCGACGTGGCGCAATGCAAAGATGCCTGTCCCGCGTGCAGCCGAGCCGATGATGTCATAGTCCGTGAGCGGGTGACCGTCGTCGCCATCTGGATTGGAGTAGACGTATCCGATCGGAAGGCTCGTGCCGGGCATCAAGGTGCGATCAGGCCGGACCCGCGGCACGGCGCCGCGAACGCGCACCAGCTTCGACTCGAGCAACACATTGGCGATGAATCGCGGCGACTCGGGATTGACGGAAACCGCTCGATACGTCTCTTGCTCCTGGATGCGCTCCGAGCCGGGTGAGCGCACGCGCTGCACGACGAGGTTGAAACGTTCCTCGTCCTGCGGCGCGATGTTGTCGTAGTCGACGGATGCTCGCAGGAATTCTCGGGTGCCCGGCGCGATCGCTTCGAGCGTCAGCACCTCGTGCGCGCACCGCAGCGACAGGGTGACGGGAGCCGCACCGTTCACGACGCGCACGATCACCGCCCGCTGCCCTCCTTGCTCGAAGAAGTGCTCGACGGCGTAGGAGAGCGGGCTCGGCTGCCACAAACCGCCGAAAACCTGCTGATAATCCGCGAAGCTGCGGACCACGACCGGCTGATTGACTGGTCCACGCAATGTGCGACCGATGAAAGCCGTCGCTTGAGCGCTCACGCGCGCAATCGGCTGCTCCGCGTCCGGCGACTCGGCGATATGAATACCGTCGAGCAAATGCTCGGGCACCCCAACCTCCCCCGTGATTATTGTCGCCGTAAGGTAACAGATGCCGAATGAGGTGTCAGGGTGGTTGGGGGCTGGAGACTGGGGGCTGGAGACTGGAGACTGGAGCTAGCGCGCATACGCGCTAGCGGCCAAAGCCCAGTGTCAGCAGCCCGTGGCCCAAACTCCACCTTCCGCAGGTTAGCCGTCAGGACTTGTTTCAGGAGCATCGAAAACAAGGACGTTTTCGTTGCAGGCCTACAGGGATGTATTCACGGCCGGTCCTGAAACGAGTCTTGACGGCTAACCCAGCTAATAGACTGGGCCGGCTGTCGATATGGCGCTTCGCATCTAGCTCCAGTCTTCAGCCTCCAGTCCCCAGCCCCCTACAAGCTCGCCGCAAACGTGTCGCACTGGGCGACATCGCCGCTCTCGTAGCCGCGTTTGAACCAGCTGGCACGTTGCGCGGAGCTGCCGTGCGTGAACGATTCGGGCGCGACACGTCCTCGCGAGCGCTGCTGCAAGCGATCGTCGCCGACGGCGCTCGCTGCGTTGAGCGCCTCCTCCAGATCACCCGCCTCGAACATCTGCCGCGAGCGATCCGCATAGTGCGCCCAGATTCCTGCGAAACAGTCCGCTTGCAGCTCTTGGCGGACCGAAAGTGCGTTCGCTTCGGCGGTGCTGAGCCCGCGACGTGCCGCCATCGTCCTCTCGGCGATGCCGAGCAACGTCTGCACGTGATGTCCTACCTCGTGCGCGATGACATATGCCTGCGCTGCATCGCCCGGTGCACCGAAGCGTGCATGCAAGTCCCGGTAGAAGGACAAGTCGATATAAACACGCTCATCTGCCGGACAATAGAAAGGTCCGACAGCTGCTTGCGCAAAGCCGCACGCGGACTCCACGGCCTCGGAGAACAGCACGAGCGTCGGCTCGCGGTAGTCACCACCGGCGCTCGCGAAGATTTCGCCCCACGTCGCTTCCGTGTCGGCGAGAATCACGGAGACAAACTCGCGCAGCTGGGCCTCTTCTGCGGACTCCTGATAGGCAACCCGCTCCGGCTGTCCGGTCTGCTGCACGCCTTGCAGCACGATGGATGGATCGCCGCCAAAGTAGAGCGCAATCAGCGCGAGGACGATGGTGCCAAGACCGATTCCGCCCGCACCTTTGACGCGGAGGCCTCGCCGGTCTTCTACGTTCGAGCTGGATCGCCGACCCGTCCAGCGCATGGAGGTCTCCTCGTCGCTTACGCCCGGAAGCCGGGGAGAGATTCGTGCGCCGCGGGCTGCCGCCAGCCCGTAGGACACAACCGTAGAGACGACTCACTTGGGTACCGAGTTCCTCGCGCAGGCCGAGCCTTGACAAGACGCGTCCTCGTTGGCCTCGTCCTTGCCACCGCGGGCATCCGCGCATCCTCTAGCGTCGAGCGGCTTGGCGCAGCCTACGACTGCTTGCCGCCCAAGAGCTCCGCGCGTTGGATCAGTGCGTCGTGCCCTTCGTCGCGGTGCCGGCCGCGGCAACCGCTCTCGCACCCTCTGGGTCGGCGACTGTGCTCTGCTGCGACGCTCGGCTGGCACGGGCCGCCTCGTATTCTTCCGCGGTGTAGAAAATCCGATCGCTACCATCCCAGGTCGCGCCCTCGGGCAATGTGTTCTCGACGTACCGCGCGGAAAGAATCACATCCTCGACAGTCACGCCACGCATCGACACGGGCACCACGATGCCGCGCGGGTTGGCGATGATGTCATCGACGAGCTCGAAGTTGATCTCCGCATCGTGCTCCGCGAGGAGTTGCCGCACGTCGTCGGACAGCACGATCTCCACCAGCGCTTGCGCATCCTGCGGATGCTTGCGTTTGTCGTCTTCGAGCACCGGGAAGGCCTGCATATACAACACGTCATCCTGCCAACCGAACACGAACGGCTGGTTGACGACCGTAACCTTCGTGCCGATTGGCACCATGTCGTAGAGCCGGGCGATATCTTCCGGGTAGAAGCGCACGCAGCCGTGGCTCGAGCGCAATCCAACGCCATACGGCTTGTTCGTGCCGTGAATGAGGTAGCTCGGCCAACCGAGTCGCAGCGCATGCGTACCCAGAGGATTGTCCGGCCCGGGCGGCACTTTCGCGGGCAGCGGATCGCCCGCTGCGGCGTGCTCCTTGCGCACCGACGCTGGCGGGTACCACGTCGGGTTCTTCGTCTTCGCCGTCACCTTGGTCGTGCCTTCGGGCGTCGCCCAGCCCACTTTACCGATGCCGACCGGATGAGTGATGACCTTGCGCGGCTCGCCCTTCTTTGCGGGCGGGAAGTAGAACATGCGCAACTGTGCCAGGTTGATGACGAGACCCTCGTATGGCGCGTTGGGCAGCACGAACTGCGTCGGCAGCACGATCTCAGTACCTTCGCCCGGCAACCAGGGATCGACGCCAGGATTCGCACGCACGATCTCCTCATAGCCGAGGTTGAAGCGACGCGCGATGTCCGACAGCGTGTCCTCGTGGCGAGCGTACGTGACCTGCAGCGTGCCGATCACCCGATCGCGTTGCGGATCAAACTCGAATTCATACGTCGCCAGGGGCGGCTCGATCGGCGGCGGCGCCGGCGGCTGCGGCTCGGATACCTGCGGCGGGGCGAGCTGGCATCCCGCCAATGATGTGGCGAGCGCCAAGAAGGCGAATTGCTTGCGTAACGAGGTCATATTTCGATTATGACCGCAACGGCGTCAGTATGGCCAACATGTCTCCGATGCGTTGCATTTTGGAGACAGTGCCGCACGCATCACACGAATACCGGTCGATTCGGCAGCTCGTCGCGATCGGATGCGGGATAGTGCTTGGCACTGAGCGCGCCGACTCCTTCGATTCCGGCGAGCACCGCATCCACCGCACGTCCCTCGGCGAACAGTTTCTCCATCTTACGGCAGACCGCTTCCCACTCTTGCTGCGATACGCGCCCGTTGTAGCCACGATCCGCCACGATCTCGACATCATGGTCTGCCCAAAGCACGTAGATGAGCACGCCGTTGTTCGCCTCCGTATCCCAGACACCCAGACTTGCGAATACCTGCAATGCGCGTGCGCGCGGCGTGACACCGCGCAGCAGCTCGTACGCACTCAAGCTCGTCTCGAACGCGACACAGATCTCACCGCCGTGGGTGCGCTCGCTTTCTGCGATCGCACCTTCGATCGCGGCGAGCGCGGCTTGATCAAACGTGCGTCGCGCGCCGAAACCAGTGGCAACCAAATGTCGAAATACGCGCTTGAGAGACACACCGTTACCAGCGCCCGGATGCGCCGCCTCCTCCGAATCCGCCTCCGCCGCCGCTCCAACCGCCGCCTCCGCTCCAGCCGCCACGCCCGGCGCTGTAACCACCCCAGCCGCCGAAGCCTCCCCAACCGCCGCGACTCACCCAGCTGCCTCCGCCGCCGCGGCCGCCGAACAAGCCGATGACGAACATGATGATGGCCGCAGCAATGGCGATCGGCAGCGCACGGGTGAAGAGCCAGACCAACGCACCAGACATCGCACCCGTGACGGTCGCGCTACCGAAGGATCCGAAGAACGTACGCAGTAGAGCGCCGCCCACGAAAACGATCACGAACAGAAGCGGCAGCAGCGCACCGAGCTCATCTCCGACAGAACGATCCCTGCGCTCCGATGCCGGCAACGGCTCGCCTTCGAGCAAGGCGATGATCCGATCCAGCGCTGCGGACAAGCCTCCGAAGTAATCGCCTTCGCGAAAGCGAGGCACGATCACTTGCTGGATGATGCGATTGGCCATCACATCGGGTAGCGCCCCCTCGAGCCCATACCCGACTTCAATTCGTACGGCACGATCCTCTGTCGCAACAAGCAGCAGCACACCATCGTCCACGCCGCGGCGCCCGAGCTGCCAGGTCTCAGCCACTCGGATCGCGTACTGCTCAATCGTCTCGGGCTGAGTCGTCGGCACGAGCAAGATGGCGATTTGGCTGCCCCGACGACGCTCGAACTCCCGCAGGCGCAGATCCAATGCCGTGATCTGCTCTGCAGTGAGCGTTTGCGTCAAGTCGGTCACGGGCGCGCGCAACGGCGGCACCTCGACCTGCGCAAGCGCAGTGCCGAGCAGCAGCGTCAGCAAGACCCCGCCGAATCGAACGCACAGTCGCGTCACGGTCGATCTGCGCTCAACCCGCCGCATCCGGAGGCGGGCTCTGCACCGCGGGTGCTTCGGAGAAATCCACCGCGGGCGGACGGGAAATCTCGGCTTCGTTCTCGACCGTGAAGTTCTGTTTCTCCTCGAAGCCGAACAGCTTGGCCGTCAGATTCGTCGGAAACGAGCGCACGGTCACGTTGTAGTTCTGCACTGCGTCGATATAGCGCTTGCGTGCAACCGCAATGCGATTCTCCGTCCCTTCCAGCTGTGCGCGCAGATCTTGAAAGCCCGACATCGATTTCAGATCCGGATAGCGCTCGACGACCACCATCAAACGCGAAAGAGCCGAGCTGAGCTCGCCTTGCGCTGCCTGCCACTGCTTGAACGCTTGCGGATTCTCGATCAGCTCGGGAGTGGCCTGTATCGATGTCGCACGCGAGCGCGCCTCGATGACGCTCTCCAAGATCTCTTTCTCGGCTGTCACGGCTCCTTTCACGGTATTGACGAGGTTCGGCACCAGGTCGGCGCGACGCTGATACTGATTGAGCACTTCCGCCCAAGCGGATTTCACCTGTTCGTCTTGTTGCTGCAAGGTGTTGTATCCACAGCCACCGAAAAGAGCAGTGCACATCAAGAGTGCGAAAAGACGCAATGCGTACATGGAGATGCCTTCAATAGATTAGTTGTCTATGCCCCTGGACCCGCTGTGCACGGATTGCGACAGCGCAATTATCCAGACAAGCTGTAAGTTCCGTCTTAGACGCTAGGCGGTAGGCCGTAGAGGGTAGGTACGGTGCGCAATGCCGCGCCCTACCCCACTCTCACACTGAAAGTCTCGAGTTCCATTCTGATCACGGCAAAGCGCCAAGCCTCTAGCTCGAGTTTCACCATATCCGCACCCGTTCCTGCGGCGGACGATACATTTTGTCGCCGGGTTTCGTCCCGAATGCCTCGTGGAACGCATCCAGGTTCATGACCACGGCATTCGTGCGGTACTCGCTCGGAGCGTGCGGATCCGTCATCAAGCGTTTGCGAAGCTCATCCTCACGGTACTTGCGCGCCCATGCTTGTGCCCAGCCGATGAAGAACCTCTGATCGCCCGTGAAGCCATCGATCACGGGTGCCTCCTTGCCGCCCAAGGACAGCCTGTACGCTCGATAGGCCATCGCAAGGCCCGCAAGGTCGGCGATGTTCTCGCCCATCGTGAGGTCAGGATTCACGGTAAGGCCCTCGATTGGGCTCAGTGCCGCGTACTGAGCACCGAGCTGCTGCGCACGCCGACGAAACTCTTGGTTGTCTTCCGCGGCCCACCAGTCGTTCAAGTTGCCGTCGCCGTCATAGCGCCGGCCCTGATCGTCGAAGCCGTGACTGATCTCATGGCCGATGACGCCGCCGATCGCGCCGTAGTTCACTGCATCATCTGCCGTCACATCGAAAAACGGCGGTTGCAGGATGGCCGCAGGAAACACGATCTCGTTGGCAGGCGGGTAGTAGTAGGCATTGACCGTCTGCGGCGTGAGCAGCCACTCGGTCTCATCAACCGGCCCGCCAAGCTTGGCGATGTCGCGGTCGAATGCAACTGCGGCAGCGCGCATTTCGTTACCGACCAGATCGTCGCGACGGACTTCCAGAGCCGACCAGTCGCGCCATTTCTCCGGATAGCCGATCTTGGTCGTGAACTTCGCGAGCTTGGCGTGCGCCCGCTTCTTCGTCTCCGGGGTCATCCACTCGAGCGCTTCGATGCCCTCGTAGTAGGCCCGCTTCAAGTTTTCCACCAGCGCATCCATCCGCTCCTTTGCCTCGGGGCTGAAGTGCCGCTCGACATAGATCTTGCCGACGAGCTCGCCGATCGCGTTTTCCACAGTGCTGACACCGCGCTTCCAGCGAGGTCGGAGCGTTGGCGTGCCCGAGACGGTGCGGCCGTGAAACTCGAAATGCAGATTCACGAACGGCGAGGACAAATCCGGCGCATACGCATTCAAGAGCCGGAACCGAAAATAGGCACGCCAGTCCTCGAGCGGCGTGCTATCGAGCTCGCGATCGAGCGCCTCGAAATAGCTGGGCTGATTGACGACCACCGCCTGCACCTTCTCGAGCGGCACGCGCGCACCGGAGAAGAACGCCTCCCAATCGAACGAGGGCATCAGCTTGCGCAGACCGGCCAGATCGTAGCGGTTGTAGGTGCGCTCGGCGTCGCGGTTGGCGACACGCGTCCAGTGTGCCTTCGCGAGCTTTGTTTCTAGCGCGAATATGGCATCTGCGGCCTGTTCCACGTTCGCGGTTCCCGCGAGCGCGAGCATGTCGCGGATGTACGTTCGATATTTCTCTCGCACCGCCTGCAGGCGTGCCTCGTCGGAGAGATAGTAGTCGCGATCGGGCATCCCGAGCCCGGACTGGTACAGATTCGCGATGTACTGGGTGGAGTTCTTGTCGTCGATGCCGACGAAGAAAATGAAGGGGTGCGCCAGGTATTGACGTTGCACCCGCCCGATGTGCTCCGCGAGCTCGCGGCGCGTCGCGATGCGATCGATTCGCTCGAGCTCGGACCGCAAGGGGGTGATTCCGGCTGCTTCGATCGCCGCCTCGTCCATGAAGCTCGCATAGAAATCCCCGACCTTCTGCAGATCGCTGCCCACCGGTGCGTTGGCGTCGGCAGCCTCCTCAAGGATGCGTCGCAGGTTCTCCTCGGCGGCGTCCTGCAGGATGCTGAAGGTGCCGTAGTTCGATCGGTCCGGCGGAATCTCTGTCACCGCCAGCCACCTGCCGTTCACAAAGCGGTAGAAGTCGTCCTGCGGGCGCACCGAAAAGTCCATGTTGTCGAGCAACACGCCCGATTTGAGAGGGGCCGCCCCGTGCGCCGCCGGCGTAGCGTCCGGTTGGGGGCTCATGGCACAGCCTGCAACGACGACAGCAGCGACGAGCGAATACAGTAACGAATGTGGCTTCATGACGAGCGTTCGACGACCTGGAGTTGGACCGAGCGGCAGTATCGGTGCCTTTGCGAAGAACACGCAATCGCGACGATTGCCGGCGCGAGGACGCGAGCGGCAGCGAGCAGTCCGACCGATCGCCGCCGCCGGAGTTCCGCAGCCATGCTAGAGCCGCAAGGGTGCCAAAGAAGAAAAAAGCCCCGAGCGGCGGCTCGGGGCGGAAGAGAAGCGGACTTCTGAAGGGTGACAAGCCCGCTAGGGGACGTGGCGTCGAATACGCCTCAGTGCAGTCTCGACCACTGCAGGACCTTGATATCCTTCGTGTCGCATTCGAAATTCTTAGCGAGTACCGAGGCCGCTTCCGTCAGGTCGCCGCGCGCAAGCTCGCGGTTGAGCTCCACGACACCACGAAACTCGCTGACGCCCTTCGGCGAGCGTTCCTGTACAAGGAAGTGCGTGTAGTACTTGATACTCATGGCTCCACAGACTAGTGGGTGACCAGTATTAGGTACCGTGAAAGCCTCCACAGTTTCTAGCTGATTCGACGAGTTCAGCACTTGTCTTAGTCACATTTCGAAGACGGGATCACGGCGAAAGTGCGATATAGACCACCGCAACCGAAAGGCTCGAAGTTCATTACGCCGGAAGGCGCGAAGAAGCTGAAGGATGAGCTCGACTACTTGTGGCGAGTCCTGCGTCCGCAAGTCTGCCAAGCCGTGCAGGAAGCTGCGGCACAGGGCGATCGCTCGGAGAACGCCGAGTACACCTATGGCAAGCGCCAGCTCAGAGAGATCGACCGTCGCGTGCGCTTCCTACGCCAGCGCCTCGACGGCATGGTCATCGTCGACAAGCCGCCCAGCGATCCGTCGCGGGTCTTCTTCGGCGCATGGGTGACGCTCGAGGACGAAGAAGGTGCACAAGTCGAGTACCGCATCGTCGGCCCCGACGAGTTCGATGTCGCGCGCGGCTACATCAGCATGGATTCGCCGCTGGGTCGTGCGCTCATGCGCAAGACCATCGATGACGAGGTCACGGTGGAGGTGCCGGGGGGCACGAAGAGGTATTTCGTCGTGGCAATCAGGTACGAGCAGGCGGAGGGAACAGGGAGTGGGGAATAAGGAATGGGGGACGGGAAGGTGCCGTCCTTTCATCAACGCCTCGACGCCGTTGAGGCAGTCTCCCCTGCCCTAGCGAAACGCGGGAGCCCGGTCCTGCGCTCGCGTGACGCGACAGGCGAGGGCCAGTAACCACGACAGCACATCGTGCTTGCCACCAGCACCAGGTCTGCGAGGAAGCGAACGGTGGGCAGCGGAAAGCGTCGCGCACGCGATCGTGCGCGACGCCTAGCCCAGTGTGAGGTGCGCTACTGCTCGCGCCAATGTGGAGGATAGGTCCGCTCGTAGCCTGGCAGCCCTTCGATCCGCTTGATCCAGGCCGCGATGGCCGGGAACCTCGCCTCGATTGGCAGCAGACGGCTGCGCAGTTCGTGAGCCTCTCGACGTTCGAGCGCGCGCAGCAGAATTTGGATGCCCGGAAACACGACGATGTCGGCCGCGGAGAAGTGCTCGCCGACGAGCCAGTCGGACGCCGCAAGTCGCCGCTCGATCGTGGCAGCTTCGCTCAGCACGTGCGACATGGCTCGCTCGATCTCTTCCATGCGCTCCTCAATGCCTTGGAACAGGATCACGTAGATCAGTTTCTGGATGTGCTCCTCCGCGTACCACTCGTACTCACTGATCACACGCGTGATCGTTCCGGCCTCTTCGGGCGTGCGGCCGAACAATGGCGGATCCGGGTACTTGCGATCGAGATAATGCAGGATCGCCAGCGACTCGTAGCAGACGTAGTCGCCGTCCTTGAGCACTGGCACGCGCCCGCGCGGATTCATGCTCAGCATCTGCGGCGACTTGTGCTCCTGCTTGGCGAATTGCACCTGATGCGAGACATAGGGCAGACGCTTGTACTCGAGCGCTAGCAACGCTCGCCACGAATACGGACTGCCGCTGCCCCACCAGAGTTCGAGTGACATCGCGTTCAATCCTTGGATGGCTCAGGGGCGTTGGAAGTGTAAAGTGTCGAGTGTAATGCCGGAATGCACCCAAACCCGCACTGAGCTGCACGATGTTCACGACGCTGATCTGCCCGCAGGAGTTGGCCGCGCATCTCACTGACCCCGAATGGCTCGTGGTCGACTGCCGATTCGATCTCGCCGAGCCGGAACGCGGCGAGCAAGCCTATCGCGAAAGCCACATTCCCGGCGCGGTCTACGCACATCTCGATCGCGATCTATCGGGACCGATTGGCCCGAACACCGGCCGCCATCCTCTGCCCGATCCCGAACGCTTCGCGCAGCGACTCGGCGAGTGGGGCGTCACCGAGCGCACCCAGGTTATAGCCTACGATGCCGATACCGGCGCCTTCGCTGCACGGCTCTGGTGGCTGCTGCGATGGGTCGGACACGAGGCAGTGGCCGTGCTGAACGGCGGCATGCGCGCATGGTGCGAAGCGGGGCTACCACGCACGCACGAGGTGCCGCGACGTCCCACGACGCGCTTTGTGGCGAGACCGAACCGCGAGGCCTGGCTGTCCAGCGAGGAATTGATCGACAAGCTTCGCGACGGCTGGCGATTGCTCGATGCACGCGCTCCGGAACGCTTCGAAGGACGGGTCGAGTCGATCGACCCCGTGGCAGGCCACGTGCCCGGCGCCGTCAATCATCCCCTGTCCTGGAACCTCGATGCCAATGGCCGCTTTTTGAGCGCTGCGGAGCTACGGGCGCGCTATGAGGTTTCCCAAGCCGGCGTCGACGACACGCGGACGATCGCGATGTGCGGTTCAGGCGTGACGGCGTGCCACCTCTTGCTCGCGATGGAGATCGCCGGCAAGCGGGGCGCGCGTTTGTACGCAGGCTCGTGGAGCGAGTGGATCCGAGATCCGCGCAGAAGGATTGCAACAGGGCCTCACGAATAGGCGCCATCGTGCATCGCGAACGCCGCAAGAGAGCGCGATCTTCGCCGTGGAGCATCGAAGATTCGCTCGATCTATATCAAGTCCCGAGATGGGGTCAGGGTTATTTCGGCATCAACGATGCCGGGCACTTGGTCGTACGTCCTTCCGGCGAGCCGGGTCGTGAAATCGATCTGTACGAAGTCGTGCGGGGGCTGCAGGCGCGCGATCTCACAACCCCCCTCGTCATACGCTTCTCGGACATTCTGCGCCATCGACTCGACCGCCTGCACGAGGCGTTTGCGCGTGCCATCGAGGAAAATGACTACGGGAACCGTTACTGCGCAGTTTTTCCGATCAAGGTCAATCAGCAGCGCCTGGTCGTCGAGGAGGTGTACCGCTACGGGAAGGAGTATGGCTTCGGTCTAGAAGCGGGCTCGAAGCCGGAGCTTCTCGCCGTGATGGCACTGACCGAAGAATCGCCGGAGCGCATCATCGTCTGCAACGGCTTCAAGGACGATAGCTATGTCGAAGCAGTCATTCTCGCCACCAAGCTTGGACGCACCATCGTTCCGGTCGTCGAGAACTTCGGCGAGCTCGAGCGAATCCTCCGCCATTCGCGCAAGTACCACGTTCGTCCACGTATCGGTGTTCGCATCAAGCTCGCCAGTGAAGGCGCCGGACGCTGGCGCGGCTCGGCAGGGGAGCGCTCGAAGTTCGGTTTGTTCGTCAGCGAGATACTCGACTTGGTCGAGACGCTGAGGCGGCATGACATGCTCGACTGCCTCGAGCTCGTGCACTGCCATCCTGGCAGTCAGCTGCACGACATCCGGCGTGTCAAGGACGCCATCAACGAGCTTGCGCACGTCTACGCCGAGCTCAAGCGCATGGGTGCCGGGCTGCGCTACATCGATGTCGGCGGCGGTCTCGGGGTCGACTACGACGGCAGCGGCACGAACTCCGAATCCTCCATGAACTACACCCTCAACGAATACGCGAGCGATATCGTTTACCGCATCGCGAGCGTATGCAACGCCCGTTCCCTCGAGCACCCTGTGATCGTGAGCGAGTCCGGTCGCGCGACCGCAGCACATCACAGCCTGCTGGTGTTCAACGCGCTCGGCGCCTCCGTGCTCGATCAGTTCCGCGTGGCAGGACGCAGCGCGGAGAATCACGGTGAGGAGGAGCTGCCGCAGCCCTTGCGGGACCTTTTCGAGGCCTATCGCACGGTGTCAACGCGCCGGCTCGTCGAGTGTTATCACGATGCGCTACAGGCGCGCGAGCAAGTCCTGCAGATGTTCAAGCTGGGCTTGCTGCCGCTCGAGCTCAGAGGTCTCGCAGAGCGGCTCTATTGGGCAACGTGCGCCAAGATCCGCGACTGTTGTCGCAAGCTCGAGGTCGTGCCCGAGGAGCTCGCAGATTTGGAGCTCATCCTCTCGGACACCTATTTCTGCAACTTCTCTGTGTTCCAATCGCTGCCCGACAGCTGGGCCATCGGACAGCTCTTTCCGATCATGCCCATTCATCGCCTGGACGAGCGGCCGACCCGCAATGCCGTGCTGGCGGACATCACCTGCGATTCCGACGGCAAGATTGATCGCTTCGTCAGCGAACGAGACGTCAAGCGCACTCTTGAGGTGCACGAGCTCAAGCCTGGCGAGCAGTACTACCTGGCAGCCTTCCTCGTCGGGGCGTACCAGGAAACGCTCGGCGACCTGCACAACCTCTTTGGCGATACCCACGTCGTGCACGTCCGCTTGCACGATCAAGGCGGGTGGTGGATCGAGGAAGTCCTCAAGGGCGACACTTCCGGCCGCGTTCTGACTTACATGCAGTACGACGTCGATCGACTCTATCCGCGGCTCTATCGCGACTGCGAACGCGCTGTGCGCGACGGTCGCCTGACGTTGGCGGAGAGCCAAGCCTTGCGTCGCTTCTACGAAAGCGAGCTCAATGGCTATACGTATCTGAGGGAATAGGCAATCAGGGAAGGGGAGAGCGTCGCAGCCGGACGCATTGCGGCCAAGAGCTCGTCGTGCGGGTTAATGCGTATTCACCCTTTCTCTGACAGCGTTCCACAGCCCCTTAGTCGGTTTCCGCATTGCAGTAGGCAAGTCAGGTCGTTGCAAGGTCAAGAGCCCTGACGTAGTATCGAGTCAGGTCTGCTGAGTGTAATCAACTAGACGAGCGACCCCATCGGAATCCAGCAATCGCACCACCCTCTCCGGGAGCCCTCCCCGTTCACCGGAACAGTTGATTGCACGTGACCACGCCGCAGTACGTCACCCGCCTCCTCGAAGTCCACACGGGCTCACAAGCGCGTGGCTATTCTGCAACTCCTGTCTGGCCTCAAGAGTGATGTATCGATGACGACGATCTACGTAGGGAACCTTCCGTTCAGCGCCACCGAAGCAGAGGTGCGTGGATTATTCGAAAAACATGGCTCGGTGCAGTCGGTGAAGTTGATCAACGATCGCGAGACTGGGCGTCCTCGCGGTTTCGGCTTCGTCGAGATGCCGCCTGCGGATGCACAAGTGGCCATTCAACACATGAACGGCTATCAGATGAACGGTCGTCCGCTGCGCGTGAACGAGGCACGCGAGCGCGAACCGCGTCCGCCGCGGCAAAACAACGGCGCACGCTGGTAACGCCACCGCTCATGGCACCGCTTGCCAGCGTCGGTCCCACGACGCTGGCGAGCCCCGCACGGGCCAGTCCGTAATGGCACGGAGCCAATGTAGCTGCCGGCGAAGGGCTGCACGCTAGCCGCTGCGGCGCGATTCTTCTATCGTTGCCCTCTCACGGAGAGGGTCCCTCTGAATGTGTCTGCGTGTTCTCTGCTGCTGTCTGATCGCCGTCATGGCAGGCTGCGCCGCCCAGCGTACAGGTCAGACCGGCACGGCTGCGGAGCTCGATCGCATTCTCGCCTCGCCGTATCGCTCGGAGCAAAGTCGCGCACGCGATCCCTACCGCCATCCCAAGGAGACGCTCCTGTTCTTCGGTGCGCGCCCTGACATGACCATCGTGGAGGTCTGGCCCGGCGCCGGCTGGTACACCGAGATCCTCGCACCCTTCGTACGCGACCGCGGTATCTTGTACGCTGCGCAGCTCGATCCGCAGGCAAGCGAGTATGCGCGCCGCAGCGTTGCCGAGTATCGTGCGAAGCTCGAGAGTCTTCCCGAGGTGTACGATCAGGTGATCGTGACGACACTCAGAGGGCGCGCAAAGGCGCCGATCGCGCCGGCAGGCTCGGCAGATCTCGTCGTAACGTTCCGCAACTTGCACAATTGGATGACCTTCGGTTGGGCGCGAGAAGCGCTCGAGGCGATGCACGCTGCGCTCAAGCCGGGCGGAGTGCTTGGCATTGTCGAGCACCGCGGTGATCCGCGCGTACCGCAAGACCCGAATGCCGTGTCGGGCTACGTGAATGAGGATTTCGCGATCGCGCTCATCGAAAGCGTCGGCTTCGAGCTGATCGGGCGATCGGAGATCAACGCCAATCCGAAGGACGAAAAGAGCTACGAGAAGGGAGTCTGGACGTTGCCGCCGACGTTCGCGGCCGGGGATGAAGACCGCGAACGCTACGTCGCCATTGGTGAGAGTGATCGCTTCACGCTCAAGTTTCGAAAAACCGCCAAATGAGACCATCATCTCGCGGCACGGCTCGCCGCGCGTTCCGTCTACTTTCATTCGCCGTGATTCTGCTTGCCGCGTCGTCGGCGACGCACGCTCAGACCAACGCAGCGCCGCAAACGGCAGAGCTCAAGCCCAAATCGCGCGTGCGTCTTCTTGGTCAAGAGATCCCACCCGGCACGCGCCAGCGACTGCATTGGACCAGCGGCGCTGCGATCGAAGGCTTTGCGACGCCGACGCCGGTGATCGTGCTCAACGGCAGAGGTCCAGGGCCGGTGCTGTGCCTCACGGCTGCCATCCATGGCGATGAGCTCAACGGCATCGAGGTCGTGCGCCGCGTGCTGGACGATGTCGATGTCGAAGAGCTGAACGGCGCGATCATCGGTGTCCCGATCGTCAACATCCACGGCTTCTACCGTGGCACGCGTTACCTGCCGGATCGTCGCGATCTCAATCGACACTTTCCGGGTAACCCCCGTGGCAGCGCAGCGACGCGCATTGCGCACTCCTTCTTCACCGAGATCGTCAGTCACTGCTCTGCGCTGATCGACCTGCACACGGGCTCTCTCAACCGCACGAACCTGCCGCAGGTGCGTGCAAACCTCAACATTCCCTCGGTCGCTCGCATGACTCAGGCATTCGGCGCGACCGTCGTGCTACACAGCATCGGCGACAGGAAGTCGCTGCGCCGTGCCGCCACAGAAGCAGGCATTCCGGCAGTGACGTTCGAGATGGGTGAGCCAATGCGCGTTCAACCCGAGCAGGTCGAGCACGGCGTGAAAGCAGTTCAGACGCTGATGTATGCGCTCGGCATGACACGACAGCGCCGCTACTGGGGCGACCCGGAGCCCGTGTACTATGCCTCCAAGTGGGTACGCGTCGATCAAGGTGGCATATTGTTCTCCGACGTCGCGCTGGGCGAATACGTGAGCGAAGGCGAGTTGCTGGGCGTCGTGATCGATCCGATCTCGAACAACCAATATCGCATCTATTCGCCGCTCAGCGGGCGCGTCCTCGGCATGGCGCTGAACCAAGTCGTGCTGCCTGGGTTTGCGGCATATCGAATCGGCACGCAAACGTCGCCATCTGGCGTCGTCAAGAATCGCGAGCAAGAGACATCGATCCCAGAAGACGATTACGAGGAGGAAGGGCTCGAGGACGGGCTCGAAGACGAGCCCGAATAGAGGCTGGCTGAACGTCAGCCTTCTTCGCCCATGACGCGCCCCTTAGTGCACCTAGGACCAGAGCATGCTGCTATCCCTCACCGAGATCTACTCAGGCCGCGTCGTGCGCCTCAACCTGGAGCGCGTACGACTTCCGAACGGCAACGTGGCCGAGCTCGAGATCATTCATCACCCTGGCGGTGCCGCGGTCGTAGCGCTCGACCGAGACGATCGCGTGTGCCTCCTGCGACAGTTCCGCCACGCTGCGAACGGCTACATCTGGGAGTTGCCCGCAGGCAAGATCGACAACCGCGAGCCGCCGTTGCAGACCGCGCAACGCGAGCTGCGGGAAGAGGCAGGTCGCACTGCGGCCGAGTGGCGCGATCTGGGTCGTTACCTGAGCTCGCCCGGAGTGTTCACCGAGGTGATACACCTCTTCATGGCCACGAACCTCAAGGCGACTGAGCTCGCGGTTGAAGCACATGAGGTCATCGAAGTGCACTGGAAGCCGTTTGTGGAAGCGCTCGACATGGCGCAGTCGGGCGAGATCGAGGATGGCAAGACACTCGTCGGTCTGTTTCGCGCAGCACACGCTCGCAAGTCGTATTCGTGACGAAAGCTCGAGCGGCCAGAAGCACTTTTCATTGACAATCACGAGCCGCACATCACGACTCGCGCAAGTGTCGAACCTTTTTACGGTCGCGACATGTGTTGCCGATTTCGTTGCATACGTCACAGTTTTCTTGCTTGCCACTGGGCATAGCGCCCACTTCAATAATCGCTCTCGCAACCTATTGCGCGTCTACCACGCGCGGTGCGGGAAGTGATCGAATTCTTGCCATCTGCTCCTTTCACATCGGAGCGCCCTTCTCGGCCGAATCCGATCAATGAGGGTGAGACGAATTGAACGAAGACGAACTACGCAAGCTGGGTTGGCGAGTGCGCCCGCGTCGCAGCGCGGCGGGCGACCATCGACCGGGGCGCATCACGTTCGACGAACGCGGCAACGCCATCTACACATGGAACGACGAGCTCCTGGATGAGGACAGCGCCGAAGGCGAATGCGCGCGTCGGCATGCGCTGGCTCATCCAGGCTTGGCCATAGTGGAAGATGATCCAGATCCGAACGGTCCAATACGCCACAACCCCAACGGACTGCGTTTCGGCTACAACCCGTACGAGAGCGGCTTGCTCGTCAAGAAAGAACGGCGACCGAAGCGCGACTTGCGTGCGCTATCGAAATGGATCGAGATGAAGCGTCGTCTGAGTCAGCAACCACCGGATGAGGACTAGACGCGGGAGTCGCGGCTGGGCGCGCGCTAAGCGCGCCAGTTCCGGCCCCGGCCCCACCCCCTCATCACACCGCCAGCCGCCGCACCTTCTCCTGATGACTGTAGCGAAAGAAGCGACGCAGCTCTGCCAGCCATAGCTCGGCACGGGAACGGCGTGGGCGCATAAATCGCTCTTCGAGGAAGCGGCAGTACCGCGCCGCATAGCGATTCGCCTCCTCATAGCGCTGCCGCGACGCCTCATCGAGCGCTGGCAGGTAACGCACCGCGTGAAACAGCCTGGTGTGCAATCCCTCAGGGTAGCGGCCGTTGCGTTGTCGCGTGAACAACGCGACCGCGCTCGCATATTTGTCGACCTCGGCCTGCAATTCGAGCTCGAGCAGCGATACGTCGCGCCGCCGTGCCAGGCTCCACATCAAGTAATGGAAGTGGCTTACTCCCTCGAGCGCCGTGCAGTAATCGTGGAGATTGTCGTCCTCGAGTCGTTGCAGCGGATCGGAGCGATTGAGCCGTTCCAGCACGGCCTCGTCGATGTACACACCGACACGGAGACCGTCTTCTTCCTGCACCAAGAACACCTGCTCGTCGACCCCGCAGTGTGCCTGCTCTCCGACAAGCCGCTCGAGCTCATCGCGGTTGGTGACGAGAAAATCCTCGACTCGATGCTCGACGGGTGCGTCGTAGAGCTGCGCAAGGAGGGCCTGCATGCGTTGCAGGACCATCGTGTTCATTGCTCCGTACGCGTTCCCGTGGTCACTGGCTCCACTCCGAGCCGGCGCAGGATGTTGTAAGCGCGCGAACTGCCCGTCTTCAGCCAGATCTCGTAGAGCCGCAAGATGTCGCGGTCGCTGTGCTGATAGGCCATCTCTGCGACATCGTTGAGGACATCGACCAGTCGCTGAAACTTCTGTGCCAGCTCCGTGAAGATGGCAACGAACACTTGCCCGCGCAGCGTGCCGCGCAAGCTCTCGGCGAGAGTTCCGTAGGCGCGCCCGCCCATCGCAATGTGGTAATCCACGTCGATCAGCTTGCGTGCAAAGCTCTGAGCGAAGAAGCCAGCAACGAACAACGACACGTCCCCGAGCCGCCGCAGCGCCTCCTCACGCTGTGTCTGAGTTGGCGCCTCCACTGCATCGGCAAGCATCTGCACGAGCGGCCTGATGCGAATGCCTTCCGGCGTACGCTCATAGAGCTCTTCCGAGCGCGCGAACATGGTCAGAAGGTTGACGACGTAGTGCTCGGTGTGATCATCCACCGAGACCCGCTGCTGCTTGAGCGCTGTCTGCACAGAATCGTGGAAGAACTCGCGTAGATTGGTGACCGCGAGCAGGCGTCTAGGTCCTAGCGCAACCTCCATCCGTCGACACCTCGTTCAGTGCAACTCGCATCGTCCGTAACCGTTTTGCTTTCTGATCAGTCTCGTTTTTCCTTCCAAAGTTCAATTCGCATCGAACAACCGAGTTCCTGTCCTTGAGCCTGCAACGAATACAAGCACAACGCAACCATCGCCATGTGATGTCGCTCGCAGATACGCTTTAGCAGCAGCGCGAGCACAGTGCTAGCGGGGTAGGGGCTGGAGACTGGAGGCGGAGACGAGAGGGGGCTGCGGCCTGGAGGCTGTAGCTGCGTGCTTCGCGCGCACCCAAGACCCCAAGCCCCGAGCCCATCAGGCACGACGTCAGGACTTGTTTCAGGAGCATCGAAAACAGGGACGTTTTCGTTGCAGGCTACAGGGGCGCATGCACAGCCGGTCCTGAAACCAGTCCTGACGGCGGACCTGCTACTAACAGGCTGGAGGCGGGAGGCTGCAGGCCGCGGGTACGGCACGCATGCGCGCGCGGTACCCCAGCCTCCAGCGCGATTGCAAGCCGCGCTACCAGCGACCTCCACCGCCACGAGGACCGCGGCCTCCGCCCTGTCGTGCTTGAGCCTCGTTCACTCGGAGCAGTCGCCCGCCCATCTCTTTGCCATTCAAGGACTGAATGGCACGCTGCGCGTCAGCGCGCGGCATTTCCACGAAACCAAAACCACGTGGGCGTCCCGTTTCACGGTCGCTGATCAACGCGACCGACTCGACCGTGCCATGTTGCTCGAACAACTCGCGAACCTGTCCCTCGTCTGCCGAGAACGGGAGGTTGCCTACATAGATCTTCGTCATGACGATTCAATCTCACTACTGAAAAAGCCTCGAGTGCGAACGCGCATGCGCATTGGCCACAGCGAGGCCTGATTACGATCGGGCTCTACCTCACCGATGCAGCGACGGAGCGGCAACGTCGCGGTAGTACCCAGGCCTAACGTTCGCGGTCTCGTCGGATTTTTCAGAAGTTGGCCGGTCAAGAATTGGCCGAAGACACGAGGCAACTTGGCTGGCCAAGCGAAAAAGCGGGCAAAGGCACAACGAACGAAGCGCAATGTACGCCAATCCGATGAGCTAAAGCAATCGGGCTGGGGCCAGCGCCCCAAGTCCCGCGCCCGGAGCCACAAGCCATGTCAGCCTGTAGGCGGTTGGTATGGCGCGCGATTTGGCGCCCCTTCCTCCAGCCTTCGCCTTGCACCCTGCATCCGGCGGCCCTACCTCCCACGAAATCCTACGCAAAGCCTGTAGACTAGCGTCCGTAACGAGCGCACCTGGCGCATTCCCACTTGAGCCCTAAGCTTTGCGCCTCAGCCAAATGCTTCGTCAGCCCATCCGCGCGATCTGTTTCGACCTCGACAATACTTTCTGGGACATCTGGCCGGTCATCCGAAAAGCGGAACAGGCCATGTACGACTTCCTCGCGCAACGTTACCCGAGGGTTGTCGCCAAGCTCACGATTGAGGCGATGCGCCAAGCACGTGAAGACGTCGAGGCACGCTTTCCGCACATGAAGCATGATTTCACGTTCTTGCGTAAGCAGGTGCTACGCGAGCACGCTGCGGAGTGTGGTTATGCGGAATGCATGGTCGAGGAAGCGTTCGAGGTGTTCATTCGCGCCCGCAACAAAGTCGAGCTATACGACGATGTGGTGCCGGGGCTTGAAGCACTGAGGAGTCGATATCGGCTCTTCACCGCGAGCAACGGTAACGCCGATCTAGAGCGAATCGGCCTCAAGCACTTCTTCGAGCGCACCATTGCCGCACGGGAGGTGGGCGTGCCCAAACCCGATCGGCGGATCTTCGAGAAGGTCGTGGAGGGTACCGATCTGGCGATGAGCGAGGTGATTTACGTCGGCGATGATCCTGAGCTCGACGTTGCAGGCGCGCGCGCGGCGGGCATGCAACCGGTTTGGATCGATCGCGCAGGAACCCCCTGGCCGACGCACCTCGAGCCGCCACCAGTGGTCGTACGTTCACTCACTGAGCTTCTGCAGCATCTGTAGGCTAGAGGCTGGAGACTGGAGACGGGAGGCAGGAGCTAGCGCGCATACGCGCGCTGATAGCCCAGCGCCCAGAGCCGAACAGCCCGATCAAAGTGCGCGGCGGAGCCTATTGCCAACAGGCGGTGGCATTTCGGCGTCGCAGCTCCAGCCCCCAGCCTCCCGCCTCCTTTCTTACACGCACGCAAGCCCTCGCGCGAGGTCTTCCTTCAGATCCTCGACGTGCTCGAGCCCCACGGAGATTCGCAGCAGACCTTCCGTGATGCCGGCGCGCTCGCGCTCTTCGGGAGAAATGCGCGAATGCGTCGTTGTCGCGGGATGAGTGATCGTCGTCTTCACATCTCCCAGATTCGCGGTGATCGACATCAGGCGAGTCGCGTCGATGAAAGCCCACGCTGCATCACGACCACCTTCTACCTCGAACGAGACGATGCTGCCGAACGCCGACTGTTGACTCTTGGCGAGCTCGTGCTGCGGGTGAGAAGGCAACCCCGCGTAGTACACCCGGCGCACTTTCGGCTGCTGCTCGAGCCAACGCGCCAGCTCGAGCGCTGCCGCCGACTGTGCACGCATCCTGAGCTCGAGAGTTTCCAAGCCTTTAAGGAACACCCAAGCATTGAACGGGCTCATGCTCGGCCCTGCCGTGCGCAAGAATCCGAAGATCTCTTTGCCGACGCGTTCTGCATCGCCGAGCACGGCCCCGCCGACACAGCGACCCTGCCCGTCGAGGAATTTCGTGGCCGAATGGATCACCAAGTCCGCACCGAGCTCGAGCGGCCTTTGCAACGCAGGCGTACAGAAGCAGTTGTCGACTGCGAGGAGGACATCGTGCTCGTGCGCGAGCTGCGCCAGCGTGCGAATGTCGCCGATGGTGGACAATGGATTGGACGGGGTCTCCAAGTAGAAGAGCCGCGTGTTCGGCTTGATAGCGAGCCGCCACGCATCCGGATCATCGAGCGGCACGTACGTCACCGCGATGCCGAATTTGACCAGGTAACGATTGATGAGTGCGATCGTCGAGCCGAACACGCTCTCTGAGCACACGATATGGTCGCCTGCCTTCAAGAGCGCCATGCACGTCGCCAGTATCGCCGCCATGCCGGACGAGGTCGCCACACAGCACGCCGCGCCTTCCATCGCCGCCAGGCGCTCCTCGAAGCAGCGTACCGTCGGGTTCGTGAAGCGCGAATAGATATTGCCTTTTTCCGTCTCCGCGAAACGTGCCGCCGCCTCGGCGGCACTACGAAACACGAAGCTCGAGGTGGTGAAAATCGGCTCAGCGTGCTCGCCCTCTGCAGTGCGAACTTGACCGGCACGGACACCCAGCGTGGATAGATGCGTCATAAGAGTGACATGAGGTCGATAATGAGCGGGAAGTGCTTGCTCGAGACACGTAGTGTAAGGAAAAAGACGATCCGCTGCTGAACACCGTGCTCGCGAGCGCGCCGGGCATCGTCATACGCATAGTTGCTGACGGCGCAGCAGCAACGGTGCGGCAAAGCTCGTATAGAATCGGGCGCTCTGATCAACTTGGGAACCGCGCATGCGCTGGTCATCTGTCGTCGACACGGACCGTTCGCTGCACGTCGCGGTCGAGCGCGCAGCAGAGAGCATCTTTCTCGGCCTCGGGCGCAAGGAGCCCGACTTGCTGATCGCGTTCGTGAGCGCCGAGCACGCGCCACGCTTCGAGGCTCTCCCCGAGCTCGTGCGCCGCGAGTTCGAAAGCACGCTGTTGTTCGGCTGCTGCGCAAGCGGCGTGATCGGAGGCGGCCGCGAGATAGAGGATCGAGCAGCGCTTTCCCTGACAGGGGCTCTGCTCCCGGGCGTCAAGCTGAAGGGCGCACACTTCGACGCCTCGCAAATTCCGCCAATCTATGCCGAGCAGCGGGTCTGGGAGGACACTTTGCGGCTCACGCCAAGCCAGCAGCCCGCCTTCTTGGTTCTCGCGGATCCGTTCAGCTTCGAGACCGAGACGTTCCTGCGCGGGCTCGACCGCGCGTATCCACTCGCACCGAAGGTCGGTGGACTTGCAAGCGGTGCCAGACAGCCGGGGGGCGCGGCTCTGTTCGTCGGCGAACAGGTGTATCGCTCCGGTTGTGCGGTTCTCGCCCTGACCGGAAATATTGAGCTCGACACGATCGTGGCGCAGGGTTGCCGACCGATCGGCGATCCGATGTTCGTGACCGGCTCGCACGATAATTTGATCCGCGAGCTGGACGGTCAATCGCCGCGTAATGTGCTCACCGAGCTATTTGAGCGTCTCCCGCCGAATGATCGCGAGCTATTCACTCATTCCTTGTTCATCGGCCTGGCAGTACGCAGCGACGCGAGCCAATACGTGCCCGGCGATTTCTTGATCCGCAGCATTCTCGGCATGGACCCACAGAGCGGCGCGCTCTGGATCAACGAACGCGTGCCATGCAACAGCGTGGTGCAATTTCACTTGCGCGATGCCGTCACGTCGGCATTGGACCTCGACCGCATGCTGACCACTTATCGCGCCTCACACCCTGTGCCGAGCAACTCCGGAGCGCTGTTGTTCTCCTGCGCCGGCCGCGGCTTTGGGCTATACGGGCAAGTCGATCATGACAGCAACGCATTCAGACGACTGGTGAGCGACATTCCCATCGGGGGCTTCTTCTGCGCCGGCGAAATCGGCCCGGTGCAGAGCAACACCTATCTACACGGCTATACGAGCGCATTCGCTGTCTTTAGAGAGAAACGGTAGTAGACTGGGGCTGAGGATGCTGGGCACTGGGCGCTGGGCTTTCGCTATCAGCGCACGTCTGCGTTAGCTTCAGCCCCCTGCCCCGAGTCTCCCGCACATTGGACCCGCCGCAAATACGTTTCCGTAGGTCTACAAAGAAGACGTGCCAGTTTTCGATGAAAACAAATCCTGATGTCGTACCCGTTGGGCTCGAGGCATGAGGCAGCGCCTGTTGGACTTTGGCTATCAGCGCGCGTGTGCGCGTTAGCTCCAGTCTCCAGCCAGAGCCCAGCGTCCAGAGCCCAGCAGCCCTACCCCATGCGTTATCGCCGGCTCAACATATACTTCCCACTTCAAGCCGTCAGATCGTCTTGGAGTTGGCGTCCGATGTTCGTGCGTGTCGTCTTTCCCGCCTTGTATGCGATCCTGCTCGTGTGCCTCCCGGCGCAAGCGCAACAACGCGAGCCATTCTCAGTCGAGCACCTCGTGCGCCTGCAACGGGTGACCGGGCCAGCATTGTCGCCGGACGGCCGAACAGTTGTCTTCACGGTGCGCGATACCGACATGGAAGCGAACCGTGGTCTTCAGGATTTGTGGATCGTCAGCCTGGAGGACAAGAATTCTCCTCCACGTCGTCTCACCACACATCCCGAGCAGGATCACTCGCCGCAGTGGTCCCAGGATGGCAAGTACATCTACTTCCTGTCCACGCGCAGCGGCTCGTCGCAAGTTTGGCGCATCCCGAGCAGTGGTGGCGAAGCACAACAAGTGACGGATCTACCGCTCGACGTCGGCTCCTTCCGGCTCGCACCGAACGGCACGCGCATCGCTCTGACGATCGATGTCTATCCGGACTGCGAGACCCTGCGGTGCTCGAGCGAGCGTCTCGAAATGAAGGCGACATCGCCGCAGACGGGCATGACATTCGATCGTCTGTTCGTGCGACATTGGGATACCTGGAAAGACGGGCGCGTATCGCAGCTCTTCGTCGCCGACATCGAGAACGGGCGTGCGGGCGAGCCAGTCTCGGTGAGCGCCTCTCTGGACGCGGATGTGCCTTCCAAGCCGTTCGGCGATTCGAGCGAGTACGCCTTCTCCCCAGACAACACCAAGCTGGCTTTCACCGCACGTATCAAGGGCGCCTCCGAGCCCTGGTCCACGAACTTCGACATCTATGAGGTCAACATCGACGGCAGCGACCTCAGGAACTTGACTCAGGACAATCCTGCCTGGGACATGCAGCCGGTGTACTCGCCGGATGGGCAGTACCTGGCATGGCGCGCCACGAAACGACCGGGCTTCGAATCGGATCGCTTTCACATCGTGCTCCTCGATCGCACGACCGGCGAGCGCCGTGCGCTCACCGACGATTGGGATCGCTCGGTGAGCACCATCCAGTTCTCCAAAGACGGGCGCAGCTTGTACACCACCGCGGATCACTTCGGCCAACATCCGTTGTGGTCGATCGATATCAAGAGCGGCAAGCCGACCATGCTGACCGGGCCCGGACGTGTGGAGTCGTTCAGCGTGGGAGACAAGGAGATCGTCTACACGCTCGCCTCGTTGAAATCGCCAGCTGAGCTTTACGCGGTGTCGCCGCGCACTGGCCAGATACGCGAGCTGCCGAAACTCAACGCAGAACGGCTCGCGAAGCTCGCTCTGGGTGAGCCCGAGCAGTTCACCTTCGTCGGCGCGAACGGCGAGACAGTCTATGGCTACGTCATGCGGCCAGCGAATTTCGACCCGAATCGGCGCTATCCCGTCGCGTTCATCGTGCACGGCGGACCGCAAGTGTCGTTCGGCAACGCCTGGAGCTATCGCTGGAATCCACAAACGTATGCCGGCGCAGGTTACGCCTCCGTCTTCATCGACTTCCACGGCTCACCGGGCTACGGCCAAGCGTTCACGGATTCGATCAGCGGCGATTGGGGCGGCAAGCCGCTCGAAGACCTGCAGACAGGACTTGCCGTGGCGCTCGAGAAGTTCCCATGGCTCGACGGCCAGCGCATCTGCGCGCTCGGCGCTTCATTCGGCGGTTACATGATCAACTGGATTGCGGGCAACTGGCCGGAGCCGTTCAAGTGCCTTGTGAACCATGCAGGCATTTTCGACAGTCGCTTCATGGGCTATACCACCGAAGAGCTGTGGTTCACCGAATGGGAACATGGCGGTACGCCGTTTGAGGTCCCGGAGAACTACGAGAAGTACAACCCTGCAAACCACGTGAGCAAATGGCGCGTGCCAATGCTCGTGATTCACGGTTTGCGCGACTATCGCGTACCGTACTCTCAGGGCATTGCGACGTTCACGGCGCTGCAACGGCGCGGCATACCGAGTCGACTCGTCATCTTCCCGGACGAGAACCATTGGGTGCTCAAGCCTGCTAACAGCATCCAGTGGCATCGTGAGGTCGAGGCGTGGCTGGATAGGTGGACAGGGCAAGGAGACGAGTAGGCTGGGCGCTGGCTGGAGGCTGGAGACTGGAGCTAGCGCGCTGGAACGTCTTTCTCCAGAACTCAGTGCCAGCAGCCCGTGGCCCGAACTCCACGCCCTGCAGGCGCCTTCAGGACTTGTTGCACGCAAAGGGCTGCCGTTACGAATACGGGCTCGCAGCACCAGTACGGTTTTGCAGTAGATGATCCCTCCCCCGCGAAGCGGGGGAGGCGTTGGGAGGGGGCCTGCGATATATAGCGGGCCGTTGGGCGCTGGGCTCTGGGCGCTGGCTACAAGCGCGCGTATGCGCGCTACCCCCAGCCCCCGCCTCCGATCCACTTACGCTTCCACCCTCGTCCACGGTGCCTGATACGACAGCCCGAGGCGCATGATCTGTTCGAGCAAGGCACGATACTCGATGCCGGCTGCGCGCGCGGACTCCGTGAAATCCTCCACCCGCGCGATATTCGGATTGGCATTGGCTTCGAGCACGAACACGCTGCCATCCGGGCGCATGCGAAAATCCATGCGTGCATAACCGCTCAAGTAGAGCGCGCGATAGATGCGCTTCGAAAGCTTGGCGAGATAGCTCTCCATGCCCTCCGGCAGATCCTCCGCCGGCCCGGTCATGATCCCATGCTTTTCCTGGTAGCGTCGATCCCATTTGACCTTGCGCGTGGCGATGCCGGCCATGACCTCCGGAAGCGTACCAAAGTCGATCTCCCACACAGGAAAGGTCTGCAAGCGTTCGTTGCCGAGGACGCCTACATACAGCTCGCGACCCTCTATGTATTCCTCGACGAGCGCATCCGACTGCGTTTGCTCGTGAATGAACTCAATGCGTTCCTTCAGCCGCGCCACATCCGCGACGATTGATGCCTGCGATATACAGAGAGACGCATCTTCCGTGGCGGACTTCACGAACAACGGAAACTTGAGCTTGCGCGGTAGACAGAAGCGCCGCCCGCGGCGAAACACCGCGAACCTCGGCGTGGGGATACGATGATAGGAGAGAATCTGTTTCGAGAGCGCCTTGTCCCGCGAGATCATCATGCCGCGGGGATTACAGCCAGTGTACGGCTGTCGCATGAGCTCGAGGAACGCAACGACGTGCTGATCGTACGTGACGATACTCTGGAACTCCTCGAGGAGATTGAACGCGATGTCGGGCTTCCATTCCATGATCGCGGCACGCAAGTCGGACAAATTGTCCCGCAAGCCAAGCGCGCGCACCGTGTGCCCCGCCCTCTGGAGCGTTGTGATGACATCGTACTCGGTTCTGAACTCGTCTATTTCTTTTTCTGTATAGCCTTTCAGGCTACGCGGCGGCACGAGGCTCTCGTGCATCAGAACGAGAACGCGCAACGGTTTCATGTCGTCATGGACGTCATAACATGTAGTGTTCCTGGTCCCGACGCAGCATATCTACCATGATTCGTTCCAAAATACCGAACGCCGCACGTTTTGCCTCGCGCTTCGGGCCTTCCACCACCAAGTCGAGCTCGCGGCAGCGCTCGATGACCGTGCGTAGCACGTGATGCACTAGATATGGATGCAAACGTGATCGACGCATCAACATTCGCGCCAGCTGCGGGCGATACTGGCGCACGAAAGTGCTTGCCCGCATGCAACGCACGCCGGCGCACCGCGTGCCGAACGTGCGCTTCAGCCAGGCATCGTATGCGCTTGGTGTGTCGAAACGGTAGCGATGGCGCTTCCTGCGGTAGTGCTCTTTCAGTGTGCAGGTATTCTCGGAGATCGGCTCGACGATCTCTCGATTGTTGACGAGTGGGCGCTTACCGCGGATCTCGCTCATGAGCCGATCGACGTACTCGAGCTTCGCGAGCGCAGGCCACCCCTGATACTCACGCCGCCATTTCGCCTTCGGCTGCATCCACACGGCGAACGTTTCCGCGAAATCCTCTGTCGGATGGCTCTGGGCATACCAATGCCCGAGATGCAGCACATAGTCACGGCTTGCCGGGCGCACGCGATAGACATTCGGGTACGGAAGCGAAGCCTTGCCGAACGTCTCCCGCCAGTCCTTACGCCTACGCAGTCTGTACGCATTGTCGAGCGCATGCCCGACTTCGTGGCGCAGGATACGCGTCATCCAGTTCGCGTTGCCGCCTTCGACCTCGCCCATCATGCGCCGCTCCAGCCGCATCAGGCGCGGATGAGCGAGATAGAACGGAATGGCGATGCCCGGTACGCCGTCGGGCGAGAACCACTCGATCGACAGCCACACGTGCGGCCGCAAAACGAGGCCGCGGCGTTGCAGACCTCGCAACACGTTGTCCCATGCGCGCTGCAAAGTCGGATTGCTCAGCGACAGCTTGAGATCGCAGAAGCGCATTTCGAGCAGCGCTTCGTCAGGCAATCGCACCCATGCGGGCTCGCGCTTGTTCTTGTTGGCCGAGGAGCTGCGACGCCGAGAAGTTGCCATGACATCAGTACGCCAGCTTACGCGCAAGCGCACGCAATGTGATCTCTCCGTCCAATTTCGCGCGCCACTCGCTCGGGATCGCATCGATGCCGAAACAAGCCCCTGCAAGCGCTCCAACCAGCGAGCCGGCGCTCGGTGTCGCGCGCGTGCGCGCAAGACACCCTAGAACGGCCTGCTCGAACGTGTCCGCTTCGCGCATGGCCTCCATCGCCAGCTGTGTTGCGGCGAGCGCGTCTGTCGCATACTCCGTATACGTGACCGAGCGTGCGATCAACGCCTGAACTTGTGGTTTCAGCGCGCGCTTGCGCGCGTGCGCCGTCGCGGGCCCACCGTAGTTCACGAGCACGCGCTGCGGCACGGCGTTGAACGCATCTATCCACGTGCCACACCAAAGCTGGCACAAGTCAAGAATCACCGGAGATTGCAGCGTCGTGCGCGATACTTCGCGAGCCAGCTCGAGCGCCGTGGACGCATCGCCGTGGTAGTAGCCCGCGACCGCTAACGTTCTCGGCAGCGTATGCGGATCCAGATTCTTCGGATCGTGCGAGCCCGCATGTGCCTTCCTCGACCATTGCCACACGGCAAGAGCACGCTTGAGCTCCGGAGGCACCAAGGAGGGATGCGAACGGCTCCAGGCAAGATAGCGCTCGAGCTGGTCCGCCGGATCATGGCGACCGATGGCGAGGAGGCTCTCTGCGACCGCGCACGTCATGGCGGTATCCGCTCCCGGCACGAGCGTGCGAGCCTCGCGCGCACACGTCGCGATCGCCTCTGGACTCTGCGATGGCGCGCTCGTCGCAGCGATACGGCCGAGCGCTTCCCCGATTGCGGCCCCGACGAATGCACCCTCCACGCGAGCCGCCAGCGCCGGGGCGTCGTTGCCCGACAGAGCCCGATCCCGCCAACCCTTCACGAACTCGATCTGCTCGTCCGTCTCCGGGACTGAAGGCCAACTTCGAGAGCGCGCACATTGACGCCACAAACGTTGCAACTGCGCCAGCGCTTGCTCGTTGTCCAGGCCGCTACGGATCAAATGACACGCGACGGTCGTCCCCGTCCGTCCGATGCCCGCACGACAATGAACGTACACATTGCGCCCAGCGCTCAGCTCCGCATCCAGGTAATCCAGGATTTCTGTCATGCGGCCCGGCGATTCGGGAACACTGTGGTCGGTTATGGGCAGCCGCCGATAGTACAAGGGCGAGGCTGCGGCGATCTCGTGCAGCAGGGGCTCGTAGCTCGGTAACTCGTGCTGTTCCGTGAGGTCGAGAAAGCTCGTGATACCTGCCTCGAGCAAGCACTCCAGACGTGCGAGTGTGTCCGCGCGCGTCACTCCGCTCGGATGCTCCCCCGCGAGCAGCCGGCCGGGGATAACCCAATAGCTGTTGGCGATCGGCGTCGCTCTGCTGAAGACCTCCTCGTCCATCCCGGCAATCATAAGGCATACAGCGCGCCACTCGCCGCGCTGCACAGCAAACAACGCAGCACAGCAGTTTACTCGGCATGCGCCGAACCGGTAGGCTCGGCATCCGCCCCATTACACGAACAATGATCGAGTCTCATGTCCCTGACGAAACGGCTCTTCGCGGTCCGCTCCGTGGATTCGCTGGTGCGCGACCTCGACAGTGCCCCGCCTCTGAAGCGCGTGCTCACAGCACGGTCGCTGACGGCGATCGGCCTGGGCTCGACGATTGGCACCGGCATTTTCATCCTGACCGGCACCGTGGCGGCCAACCACGCCGGCCCCGCGCTGACCCTCGCTTTGTTGATCGCTGCGCTCGGCTCCGGCCTCGCAGCGATTTGCTACGCGGAGCTCGCGGCGATGATCCCCGTTTCGGGCAGCGCGTATACCTACTCGTACGCAACGCTCGGGGAAGCGGTCGCCTGGATCATCGGCTGGAACCTGACACTCGAATATCTAATGTCGGCCTCGGCGGTCGCGGTCGGATGGTCTGCCTATGTCGTGAACCTGCTCGGTGACTGGGGCATCCAGATTCCTGATGCGCTCGCCAACGCACCCCTCATGAAAGGAGAGGGTTGGCGATTTGCGCGCACCGGCGCCATCGTCAACGTGCCAGCCATGTTGATCGTGCTCGCCCTCGGCTGGGTGTGTTACGTAGGCGTGCGCGAGTCGTCGACGGTCAACACGATCATGGTGTTCATCAAGGTCGGCGTGATCGTGGTGTTCATCCTCGCCGGCCTCGCACATGTCGACACATCGAACTGGACTCCCTACATCCCACCGAACACCGGCACCTTCGGCGAGTTCGGCTGGAGCGGTGTGATGCAGGGCGCGGCAATCATTTTCTTTTCGTATATCGGCTTCGATGCGGCGGCGACGACTGCGCGCGAGACGCGCGATCCGCAGCGCGACCTGCCCATTGGCATATTGAGCGCATTGCTGATCTCTGCTCTGCTGTACGTCGCCATGGCTGCGGTCATGACCGGCATGGTGCCCTATCAACAGCTCAATGTCGCGGATCCAGTCGCGGTCGCCTTGGATGCGCACCCCGAGCTCAAATGGCTCGGCGGCTTCGTGAAGCTCGGTGCGATCATCGGCATGACCTCCGTGGTGCTGATGTCGTTGCTGGGTCAGCCGCGAATCCTGCTCGCGATGGCGGACGACGGCTTGTTGCCGCCGCGCGTCAAACACATTCACCCAAAATACCGCACACCAAGCGTGGCGACGGCATGGACGGTCGTGCTCGCCGCACTCATCGCCGGTGTGTTTCCTCTGGACATCCTCGGGGAGCTCATCTCCGTGGGGATCCTGCTTGCCTTCACCGTGGTATGCGTGGGCGTGCTCGTGCTGCGTTATAAGCGGCCCGATATCGAACGCCCGTTCCGAGCTCCGTTCGCGCCTCTCACCTGCACGCTCGGTGCCGCCATTTCGCTAGCACTGATCGTGTCCTTGTGGAACGAAACGTGGCTGCGCCTGGTGGTGTGGACCATCCTGGGCTACTCCATTTACGCCGCTTACGGCTATCGACACAGCCGCCTGCGGCACGAGCGACCGTCGGCGAACGGCGGACGGTAATACCCGCCTGAAGCTACCCATTGGAACTCGTTCCTAAAGCCTACCTCCTACGGTCTACAGCCTGATCGTTGAATCCACGACACGAGTCTGTTGCCGCGGCCGGCGATTGAATTCGCCTCATTGAGGTCTATTTTGCTCAATCGTCAACAATGCCGGTCCCGGCAAGGAGCTGTTGTGATAACCGAGCTCGACACCCATGGCTTCGACGCCGCCATCAAACAGAGCGAGCGACCCGTCCTCGTGGACTTCTGGGCGCCCTGGTGCGGCCCATGTCGCCTGCAATTACCCATTCTCGAAAGGCTCGCATCCGACGCAGGAGACGCGTATCGTGTGTATAAAGTGAACGTCGACGACCATAGCCAGCTCGCCGCGCGCTTCGGGATCACATCCATTCCGACCCTGCTGTTGTTCCGCGAAGGCAAGCTGGTGCGTCGCTTCACTGGACTGCAGCAAGAAGGCGTCTTGCGTCAGGCATTGCAAGAGGCTGCTAAGACAGGGGCTCCAGATGCACGAACGCAGGCTTAGACGAACTCCGGTACCGCAGCGATCGCGCAGTGGATACGACTTGACCCCGCTCGATGAGGCCGAGCGGGCACGGCTCGCTGCCGACCTCACGCCCGAGGAACGACACGTCATCCTGCATCAAGGGACCGAGCGACCATTCTGCGGTGCCCTGCTGCACAACAAGCAACCAGGCGTGTACGTGTGCCGTCTTTGTGGCCTGCCGCTCTTCAAGGCTGAAGCAAAGTTCGAGTCAGGAACAGGGTGGCCGAGCTTTTACGAACCTTTCGACCCCGATCACATCGCCGAGCTGCTGGATGAAAGTCACGGCATGATCCGCGTCGAGATCCGCTGTCAGCGCTGCGACGGTCACTTGGGGCATGTGTTCGACGACGGTCCACCGCCCACTTATAAGCGCTACTGCCTGAACTCGGCGTCGCTGCGATTCGTGCCCGCCGAGGCGGGATGAGCTACTCTGTCGCGCTCTTGTGCGTCGACGCGGAGATACGGTCGAGCACACCCATCATTACGGCGGAAACGACGAACGTCAGATGGATGACGACGTACCAGAACAAGGAGTGCTTCTCTTGCGCTGGCACGTTCATGAACGCGCGCAGCAGATGAATGGACGAGATCGCCACGATCGATGATGCGACCTTGAGCTTCAAGGAGTTCGCATCCAGCTTACCTAGCCAGCCGAGTGTGTCGTCACCTTCTTTGACGTCGATGCGCGAGACGAAGTTCTCGTAGCCCGAGAACATCACCATGATGATGAGGCTGCCGACGAGCACCATGTCGACCAAAGCCAGCAGCAGCAGCACGAGGTCGGCTTCCGCCATCTCGACGACGTGCGACAACAAGTGATACAGCTCCATGAAGAACTTGATGGCGAGCGCCACGAGCGCGAGCGACATGCCGAGATAAACGGGTGCGAGCAGCCAACGGCTGGCAAACAACAAGCGTTCGATCGTTCTCTCCATCGGGCTCACGATTCTCAAACGAGGACAGAAACAAGGCGCGCATTCTAGCGGCTCGTGTGAAGAGCTGATGCACTTTCCGGGCTACCTATTCCCGCCGCCGGCAAGGGGCGGTTGCGTGGCTAAATCGGAATCCGATCATGGAGCGTTTCCTGCACGCGATCGGCGCGATCCGGATTGCGGCGCCGCTCGCCGCCCGTGAGCGCGATGCCGAGTGAAGCCACGAAAGGCAACACTCGCTCGAGGAAATCGCCGGGCGAGTCCGGCAGCAGATGAAAGATGACCGTGAGTAGATACCCGGCCCACATCGCACCGAGCGCCGAGCCGGGACGAACGCGTTTGCCGCTGACACGCACGAGCAGCAACGGACCGAATGAGGCTCCAAGGGCCAAGAAGGGCAAGAGGACGTGTGCGCGAGAGGCAAGCGGCAATACGAACGCCAGCGCGACAATGCCAGCGGTTGCAAGCACGAGCGCCGCGCGCGTCCAACCGGCCGAATGCGCCGTCCCGGTGCGATGCAAGTCCACCGCGCACTGAGTAGCGAGCGCCAACAAAGGGCTGGCGATGCTGAGCAGTAGCGAAGCGCACAGTGCGACGACGAAGACGGCGGCCACTGCCGGCGGGAGCAATCTCGTTGCAAGCGCATGGAGCGCAAGATGCGGCTGCTCCAACCCATCGTAAAGCACACGTGCGCTCCAGCCTGCCAGGAGTGCAGCAGCCACGAGCACGCCCGTCGCGAGCGGCACGATCCACCGCAATCTTGCCCATGCTCGATCGTCTCGAGCCGCGATCAAGCGCGCCATCGTATGCGGCTGACCGACGATGGCACAGCCCACGCCGATACCGCCGACCGCGATCGCCAACGCGACGACGCCGCGCTTGCCCGTGAACCAGTCGTGCACTTCTGGGCCGAGCACTGACAAACCGCTGGCGAAAGCGTCCCATCCGCCGATGGCAACGAATGCTGGAATGGGCAACAACAGCACACACACGGCCACGGCGGCGGTCTGGATCACATCGCAGAAACTCGCGGCACGTAGACCGCCTGCGAGTACGCAGGCGCCGAGCAAACCTGCCCCGAACACGATCGTGCACCAGGACGCAATACCCGCCTCCGCTGCTAGCAGCTCGGCTGCGCCTCGCAGCACGATCGCGCACTGAAACGCCAACAGGGTCAGGCCGACAAATGCCGCGGCACGCGCAAACACCTGCTGTGAGCGCTCGCCCACCTCAACAGCGATGAGCTGCGTCAGCGTCACGGTTCCTTGTGCGGCTGCAAGGTGCCTAAGTCGCGGTGCCACGTACACCGTGCCGAGCGCGGCGCCACAAACGAGCCCGAGCGCCAGCCACACAGCAGCGCGTCCCCAAACAAATGCAGCGGCAACGACGAGTAATGTCATCCAGGCGCTCGTCGTGCCGCCCACGTACCCGAATGCTGCGAGCCATGGTTCCAAGCGGCGCCGTGCGATCACGTAATCTTCCGCATCCTGTGTGCGGCGCACCGACCAAAAAGCCGCCGCAATGACCGATGCCATGCAGGCGGCCAAGGAAAGTTGAACGACCAAGCTGCGTGTCATGCCTCAGGCTTGCGCTTCGGGTGCGGCACCAGACCAAGATTAGCTCGCGCTGTATCGAGTGCGCGGCACATCGAGCGCGCGCCTTGCGCGAGCCTCGGAGTGGCCCGACTGAGCTCGTCGGCGGACAACGAGAACACATTGCCAGCCTGCACGGCACGCAGCATACGCCAGCGGCTCCACCTCTCTGCCGCATCCGTCATGCTCGCATCCGAGGAGACGATGGCTTGCGGATTCGCCGCGATCACTGCTTCAACTCCGATCGCCGGCGCCAGATCGGGCAGCGCGGCGAACACGTTCTTGCCGCCGCAGAGCGTCGCGACTTCGCTGAGGATGTGCTTGCCATTCACCGTGTACAAAGGCTGTGCGTTCACTTCCAAGAACACCGAGATTGGCGCTCGCTCGCGGTACAGTGCGCGCAACTGCGCGATCTCATGCTCGAACTGCGCGGCAGCCCGCTCGGCGGACGCGCGTGTCCCGGCAAGCTCTCCGAGGCGACGCAACGCCCGGGGCACGTGCGCAAGCGACTGCGTGGAGATCGTTTCGACGTTCAATCCCAGCCCGCGCAGTTGCTCGACGAGGTGCATCGGCGTGCCGCTCTCCCACGCGAGGACGACGTGTGGACGCACCGCCAACACTCGTTCCAAGTCGACACGAAACGCATCTCCGATGCGAGGAATGCGGCGTGCAGCAGGCGGATAGTCACTGTGCTCGACAGTCGCCACCACGTACGCGCCGGCGCCGGCGGCGAACGCCAGCTCAGTCAAGTGAGGCGCCAAGCTCACGATGCGCAGCTCCCTTGTCTCGTCCGGGATTTGGGCCTGCGCGCCTACGCAGACGGCGAGGGCGAGCAGAAGCAGACCGTTGCGAATCATGCAAGCAGGCCCTCGTATGTCCGCACCATCGCTCTGAGGCGTACCCAATCGAACGCTGGCCCGGGATCGGTCTTTCTGCCTGGCGCGACGTCGCTGTGCCCGACGACCCGGTTGGGGCGAAGCGCGGCGTACGTTCGGCACAAGGCCACGATGAGATCGGCGAGCTTGCGGTATTGAACGGGCTCGTAGGGTTGGTCGTCGGTGCCTTCGAGCTCGATTCCGATGGAATAATCATTGCAGCGCTCCCGCCCGCACCAGCTCGATACCCCGGCATGCCAGGCACGTAAATGAAAGGGCACGTACTGCACGAGCTCGCCGTCGCGACGAATCAGCGCGTGAGCAGAGACTCGCAGCGAAGCGATCGCTGCGAAGTAAGGATGCGCATCGGCCGGCAGCGAATTTGTGAACAAACGGTCGATCCAAGGGCCGCCATACTGTCCAGGCGGCAAGCTGATCCCGTGCACGATGATGAGCTCGGGCTCGATGCCGGGAGGGCGTTCATCCGCATTGGGAGAGTGCACGTAGCGTGCGCCCTGCACCAAACCTGTGCTCACGTCGATTCGAAGCGGCGTAGCGTGCATCGTGCGATCATGCCAGAGTGACGAGCTGCAGGTGAGACGTCAGAATGAGGAACGCAGCTTCGTCGGCTTGCTCAGTGTCACCAATCAGATGCGTGTCAACCGAATCTACTGTCCGGGTCCGCTCAGCGAAAACATCGAAACCAACCTACCACCCGCCGGTGCCTATCACGTCGCCCGTGTCTTGCGCATGCGCGCCGGCGCTCCCCTCGTCGTGTTCGACGGCAATGGCGCAGAGTACCGCGCAGAGATCGTGCACGTCAGCGCCGATACGGTCAGAGTCAAGCTCATGGAGCGTACCGCCGGGCTGGCGGAGTCGCCCCTCAAAATCACGCTCGTGCAAGGCATCTCGCGCGGCGAGCGCATGGATTGGACGCTGCAGAAAGCGACGGAGCTCGGCGCTGCTGCGATCGCCCCGGTGCTGACGGCCCGCAGCGTCGTGCGACTCGACGACAAGCAAGCGGCGCGCAAGCAGGAGCATTGGCGAGGAATCGTGATCGCCGCATGCGAGCAATGCGGACGAACGCACGTTCCGACCGTCAGTGCGCCCACGACACTGAAGAGTTATCTCGCGACCACGCGCAAGGAAGGTCTGCGCCTGGTGCTGAGCCCATCGGCACCCGCCTCCCTCGCAGGGCTTGCGAGCGTTTCATCCAAGGTCGAGCTTCTCATCGGACCGGAAGGAGGACTCGACGACGACGAGCTCGCAGCGGCACGCGCTGCCGGCTTCACGCCAGTCCGACTCGGGCCACGCGTGCTCCGCACCGAAACTGCCGGCGTCGTGGCTCTTTCGGTGCTACAAGCATTGTGGGGGGACTTGCAATGAGGCCGGCTGCGGTCAAGCAGCCCTGGTCTCCTCGCTGATCATCTGCTCCAGACAATCGAAGTCAGGGATCAACGGCGATTCGTTGAGCATGCGCACCTGGCATAGCACGGGACCGCGATCGGGGAAGCTGCGGCTCGGATCGGCCTTCACGACATCTGCGTTCACACGCACGAGCTGCGGAAAGCCTTGCGTGATCATGCCGAAGTACCCGCCGGTAATGTGGCTGCCGAGCGCGACGAAGATCACGATGCGCGTACGCGTTCCGGGAACAGGCAGCGGCTGTCCGCATATGGCTTCGAACGAGATCACCGGCACCGGCCGACCACTCCAATGAATCGTTCCCAAGTACCATGGTGGCGTCCCTTCCATCTTTTCCGGCTTCTGCCACGTGATCACCTCGGCCACGCAGGCGCGAGGCACGATCAACCGCTCGTGCGTCAACGGAATCAGCAGGCTGTAAAGCTCGTGGGCGGGCATGTCGCTCATGGCTGGGCTCGAGGTTCGGGGTCAGCGATTCGGGTTAGAACAAGAAACGCGATCCCCTTCATACCGCCTTCCTCCTTCTCGCCTCGATCAGCGGCTCGATAGCGTCGAGGAGCTGATGCTCTTGATACGGCTTGCCGAGATAATCGTTCACGCCGATCTCGATCGCGCGGGCGCGATGCTTCTCGCCGACGCGCGAGGTGATCATCACGATGGGTATGTCGGCTAGACGTGGGTCCGCGCGCACGTGGCTGGCAAGCTCGTAACCGTCCATGCGCGGCATCTCGATGTCGAGCAGAATGATGTCGGGCACGTGCTCTTGCAGGATCGACAGCGCATCGACGCCGTCCTTTGCCGTCATGACGCGCATGCCGTTGCGCTCGAGCAGGCGTTGCGTCACTCGGCGGACGGTGATCGAATCGTCCACGACGAGCGCGAAGACGCGCTTGTCCTCCTTCGCAATCTGACCGGCAAGCGGGGACTTACGCCACTCCGAGCGCACCAGCGTCAGCATGTCGAGGATGATCACGATCCGGCCATCACCGAGAATCGTCGCCCCGGCGATGCCGCGAATCGCGGCAATCTGCGGCCCGACCGACTTCACAACCATCTCGCGGCTGCCGACGAGTTCGTCGGTCACGAGCGCGGTCGAGTGCTCGCCGGCGCGAATCAGCAGCACGGGCACCGCGACATCGTTCTCCGGCAGTACCGAAGGCCCCCCGCCAACGAACGCGCCGAGATGCTGGAAGCGATACACCTGCCCGCCATACGTGAACGTCGGCGTTTCCTCTGCCAAATGTTTTTCGACTTCCGAGCGCGGCACGCGCGCGACACCCTCCACCGTCGGCAGCGGCAATGCGTAGAGCTCATCGCCCGTGCGCACGATCAGCGCCTGGGTGATCGCTAGCGTGAACGGCAAACGAATCGTGAACTTCGTGCCCTGCCCCGCCTGCGTCTCGATGAAGAGCGTGCCGCCGAGCTTCTTGATCTCGGTGACGACGACATCCATCCCGACGCCGCGACCGGCATGGTGCGTGACCGAACTGGCCGTGCTGAAACCCGGCTCCAGGATAAGCTGGATCGCCTCGTCATCGCTCAGCACGCGATCCGGCGGCAACAAGCCACGGGCAATCGCCCGCTCGCGTATCGCTTTAACGTCGATGCCCCGCCCATCGTCCTCCAGCACGATGACCATTTCCGATCCTTCGCGATGCAAGGACACCTTGATCGTGCCGGTCTCGGGCTTCCCGGCTGCACGGCGTTCCTGTGGCGTCTCGATGCCATGCACGACCGAGTTGCGCAGCATGTGCTCGAAGGGCGGCAGCATACGTTCCAGCACTTGCCGGTCGAGCTCTCCCGAGGCACCCGTCACGACCAGCTCGGCGCGCTTGCCCGTCTCGTTCGCGACTTGCCGCACGAGACGCGTTAGACGCTGCACGTGCCGCTGAAAGGGCACCATGCGTGTGCGCATCAAGCCGTTCTGCAGCTCGGTGACGACGCGGCCCTGCTGCAACAGCAAGTTCTGCGCTTCGCGCGTCAAGTTCTCGAGCAGGCCTTCGATGCTGGCCACGTCGCTCACCGATTCGGCAAATGCACGTGTGAGCTGCTGAATGGTGGAATAGCGATCGAGCTCCAGCGGATCGAAATCGGCGCGATCCGGATGCTCCTCGTGATGACGATGGAGAATCTGTGCTTCGGTCTCGAGCTCGAGCTTGCGCAACTGCTCTTTCAAGCGCGTGACCGTGCGCCCGAGCTCGGCGAGGTTGAACTCGATCGAGCTGATCTGCTGCTCGAGGCGTGAGCGGAAGATGCTCACTTCGCCTGCATTGTTGAGCAATGTATCGAGCAGTTCCGCATCGACACGGGCGAACTCCTGGCGCTCCTGGACTTGCGGCTCGCGTCCGGGCGGCAATACGGGAGGAGCGGCTTGGGCGCTGTCCTCGAGGGCCGGATCCGGCGGCAGCTCAGGCGTGCGCGCCGCGATCTCGAGCATCGCTTCCGGGCTCGCTGCCTGCTGCGGACCGACGTCGATTCGTTCACCGCCGCTTGGCGCCGCAGCCTCCAGCTCCTCAGGGTCGAACTCGACATCGACTGTGGTGTCCGCTGCGGCCGGTCCGGTCGAAGTCGACGTGACGTTCGGCTGTGCGCTCAAGACAGGCCCGCTGCCACGCTCATCCGCGGGGGGCGTTGCAGAAGCGGATGCGGCGCCCGGATCCGGCGATGAAGACACACCAGCAGGCAGCGATGTGTCGTTAACGGGTTGCCCCGCAAGCGCGCGGATACGATTGATCAAGGCGCGTGCGCTGCGGCAACGTCCGCCCTGACTGATCGTATCGCGCATCCGATTGAGCTCGTCCAAGCTCGCCTGCAATGCATCGAACACCGGCTGCTCGGCGGGCACGTGCCCATCCTCGATGAGCTGCATGATGGACTCGAGCTCGTGGCTGAGATCGCCCATCGCGCGAATGCCTGCCATGCGGGCACCACCTTTGAGCGTATGCAGCGCGCGCTTAAGCTCGAACGCGAAGGCCGCGTTGCCGCGATCGCGAATCCAGCTCGCGAAGGCACGGTCTGCGGTTTCCAGCAGCTCCGTCGCCTCCTCGGTGAAAATTGCCGCGACCTCTGGGTCGAAGTCCTCATCGACGCCCTCTTCCTCGTCGATCGCGGGTGCTGTCGGCGGCGCGCTCTGTGCAACGGAGCTGCCCGAGGCAAGCGGTGCGGCGCTCGTCGCTACACTTCCCGTGTCACGTGCGTCCGCTTGCGTCGGGAAACCCGGGTCAGGCACGGCCCCTTGCGGCTGTCTTTCGCCATGGGGTGGCTCCTTGAGCGCGTCTCGGTGCTCGACCGTCTCTTGGATCTCTGGTACCTCGTGGACCTCGAGCGTTGCGACGGGTTGATCGCCATCGAGCCGAGAATCGAGCGCCGCATCGTCGGGCACTTTGAGCTCGGGCACTTCGATCGTGGCAGAGTCGTGCTGGGCGCGTTCTGTCCCGTCCGTAAGCTCTGCCGGCGGCACGCTCAGCTCCGCTCGACGCAAGGTATCCGACGAGCTCGGCTCGACCACAGCGTCCTCGGCGAGCTGCGCCGCATCGAGCTCGAGCACCGCATCGGCGCTCTCGTCGTCGAGCGTGATCACCGGCACGCGCGTCGTCTCGGTTTCCTCGTCAACAGCAGTCTCTTCTGCCTCCGACGACTCCGCTGGCGTCTCGAGCACGATCTCCTCGGGCGCGGCGATATCGTCCAAACGAGCGAGCGTGTTGCTCGTCAGCTCAACGTTCTCGAGTGCCTCGCCGGAGAGCTCGATGTCTTCGGTGACCTCTGCGCTCGAAAACGTCGGTGCTTCCTGAGCCACAGGCGCGGACTCGCCCTCTGCCGCCTGATCGGTCTTGTCAGGCGGAAGGTGCTCGAAGCTCCAGTTCAGCATGTCGAGCGCATCGGGATCGGTGGGCTCGAGCTCGATGACCTCCTCGCTGACTTCCGTCGTAAATGTCTTCGTGTCGAACACGTCCGTGGCGGCAAGCTCGTCCTGCAGCGAGGAAGGTTGCAGTCGCTCGACTTCGCGCGTCGCCTCGGCCCCGAGCGCGCGCATGGCATCCTCGCTCACGGTCGGATTGACGGCAGTCGCGTCACTCAGCTCGGCACGACGTGCGATCTCGTTATCGACCGCCTGCCCGAGCTCGTGCAGACGCTCTACGATGCGGGCGTGATCGACGAAAAAGCCTGTGTCCTCGCCAATGTGATCGACGACCTGCTGAATCGCCGTCGCGGCATCCTTCAGCGCGGCAAGGCCGTCCTCCGACAACCCGATGGCGTTGTCGTACAGCTTACGCACGTATTGGTTGAGCGGCTCAGCGATCTTGCTGCCCTGTCGCACGCCTGCGGTCTTCGCCGCTCCGCTCAACGTATGACAGGAGCGATGTAGCGCATCGGTGACGGGGAACGGCGGCGATGACAGCTCGCACGACGCGATGAACTCACGAATGATGGCCAGATGCTCCGCCGTCTCCTTGGAGTAGATCTCGTACAGCGCGGGATCCATCGGCGGCGCGCGCGTCTCCTTCTGCGTCGCCGGAGGCTCAGGCGCTGGAGCCGGTTGAGGAGCAGCAGCTGCGGATGCCGGTGGTCGCGCAGCTGAATCAGATGCCTCGGATGCCGCCGTTGGCGAGACACCCGCCATCTCATGAGCAGTCGCCATGATGCGGGCGACATCGATGCTCGGCGCACGACCCGTCTCGAGCTGCTCGACGAGCTCGGGCACGGCCGCGACCGCATCGCGCAACATGCTCATCATGTCCGGCGTGCGGTCGAGCGTCTTGTTGATGACGCGATTGAGCAGGTTCTCGATCGACCAGGCGAACTCGCCGATCAGTTGTGCGCCGACCATGCGGCCGCTGCCTTTCAAGGTGTGAAAGGAACGGCGCACGTTGACGAGCGCATCATGATCCTGTGGGTTCTCGTCCCACAGTGGGAAGAGCCGATTGAGGTTTGCGATCTCTTCCTTGGCTTCTTCGATGAACAGCTCGAGAAGCTCGGGATCGAGCTCCCGATCCGCCGGCTGCACGACGGGTGGGGGTGTGCTGGGCTGTGTGGCAGGCGCAGGCTCGGACGTCGTCTGGCTCTGACTCGCAGGGGCTCCGAGTACGACTGTGCGCTCGTGCTCCGTCGGCGCGGCAATGGTCTGAGACAGTGGCTCGATGACCAGCGTGCGCGCATGGTCGGCAAGCGCATCGTAGCCTTCGACGCGCGGCACGGGCTGCACGTTGGCGAGGTAGCGCAGACACGCCTCTGCATTGTCGAGCATGTACCAGGGATCGGCGCGACCCGCCTGCAGCGTCTCCATGTAGTACTCGACCGCGACGATCGCGTCGGCAAGTCGATCGACCGCATCCTGCGGCAGCGTCATGCCGTCGCTTCTCACGAACTGATCGAGCGCGCGACCGATACCTTCCATCACTTCGACCGCGCGCGTCTTGCCGAGCATCAGCAAGCCGGCCGTGATGCCGCGCACCAGCTGCGGGATCTGATCGACCGTATGCGCCTCGCGCGGCTTTTCGACTGATAGCGCGATCGCCTCCTTGATGCGCGCCATGTTCACGATGCACTCGCGCAGCACCGCTTCGGTGACCTGGCGGAACTCGATGTCTTCCGGGGTCAGCTTCGCCGGCTCGCCGTTCTCGGTCGGCATCGGCACGATCATGCCGACGAGCTGCTCGTCCAGACTGTCTTCCACCTTGATCAAGGTTGCCGCGATGCGCAGCAAGGTACCCTCATTGGCAGCCACACGCTCGGTGACGATCTTCTGCAGGTCGGTCGCTTCCGCCTGAACCTTGTCGCGCAGCTCACCCAAGCCGAGCACGCCGAGGGTGTCACCGATCTTCTTCAAGAGCTCGAGCTGTGGCGCCAGCTCCTCGACCTGCGTGCCGCCTTGACGCACGAAGATGTCGAGCGCGTCCTTCACCCGGGCCAGATCTTCCTTTATTGCGGCAGCAACGGTCTTCATGAGCTTGACGGACGGCGCCGACAAGCTTTCGCGCGCTTGCTCGATCTGATCGTCGAGCGGCAGTAGCTCATCTAGGCGGAACGAGGCCCGTACCGCCACGACGCGCGCACCGGATGTCTTCGCGCGCGCGACGTAATACAGAAGATTGTTGAGCAGCTCGAGCGGCGGTTGCTCCGCATAACGTGTCTCGCCGTTCTCGTAGAGGCGCTTGAGCTCGCGATCGGCTTGCCCGAGGAGGCGTTTGACCGACGCCGTCCCTTCGAGACCACCTTCGCGCAGCGCCTCGAGCACGGCGCCCACGACCCACCAGAGCTGGAACACCGGTTGAGTGGTAGCGACTTGCTCGAGCTTCTCCGCAACTCGCGCGAGCACTTCGAGGTTCTGCTCGATGCGCTCACCCTTGATCCACCCGAGCAGACCCAGCTGAAAGCGCGGCCGCAGCTTGCGCGCCCACTGCGCCACGGTCAGTACCGGTTCGCCATGTGCGGCCGGCACCGGTCGCGCTTGCTGGTCCGAGCTCAAATTGAGGAGCAGCAACGTGCCTTCGGACAACAGTGCATGACCGCGCACCGCACGCAGATCGTTCAAGAGCGGCAACAATACGAGCGCCATGTCGCGCCCGCCGTTCAAGACGCGCTCGAGGTAAGTGGGCAGCTGCACCATCGAGCGCATCAGCGCATCGAGGCCTTCGGCGAGGTGACGCTTCTCCGCAAAGTTGTCTATCAAATAGCGCGTCACCTGCGCCATCTCTTCGGCGAGCAACGCCGCGCCATAGACCTCTGCGACTCGCAACGCGCCATGCACTGCATGCAAGTGCTCATAGCACTTGCGGAGCAATGTCGCGTTGTCCTGCTGCTCGCCGAAGAGCTCGAGCGCCGCACGCGCATCGTTCAGCTCGTTCGTGAGCTCCCGCGCAACGATGTGCAGAGTCTGGGATGAAACCTCGGCCATGAGTCAAGAAGCCTCGATGACGGCCCGTGTCCTAGGGAATGAAGCGTGGCCAACGACGAGCCTCTCGCTCACCGTGCCTTCTGCAAACGAACGCAGAGATGATCGAGTCCAGCCCGTAAGCTCCGTGCGGGCGCCGCTCTCACGGCCTGCTTCTCGTCTCGACATCGCCGCGCTCTCAGCTCAGCTGACCAAACCACCAACCTTATTCGAGGCCGTGTCCTCCTCGGCGACGCCAGCGGACACAGCGCGCTTTTCGACGGGATCGGTCAGTAATAATGCAGTTCCACCCGAGCTCGCGTCCGGCAGGCGGAAGCCTGCCACGGACTTGCGCAGCTGCGCTGACAGCTCTGCCAGCTTGGCCACCGATTGCGAGGTGGCCGCGGAGTTCTCTGCGGTCTGTGTGCTGATCTCGCGCAGCACCTGCATGTTGCGTGCAATGCTTTGCGCCGCTGTTGCTTGCTGTCGTGCGCTCGCCGAGATGTTCTGCACCAGGCTGGCAATCTGGTTCGAGACTTGCTCGATCTCTTCGAGGGCCGCACCGGCGTTCTCGGCCAGCAACGCTCCTCCCACCACGTCCGTGGTGCTGCGCTCCATCGATACGACCGCTTCGTTCGTGTCCGCTTGAATCGTGCGCACGAGCACCTCGATCTGCTTGGTCGCGTTCGCGGCACGCTCTGCCAGGCGCTGCACCTCATCGGCGACAACCGCAAAGCCGCGCCCCGACTCGCCAGCCATGGACGCTTGAATAGACGCGTTGAGCGCGAGGATGTTGGTCTGCTCCGCGATGTCGTTGATCAACTCGACAATGTTGCCGATCTCCTGGGAGCTCTCGCCGAGACGCTTGATGCGCTTGGAAGTCTCTTGAATGGTCTCGCGGATGGCATTCATGCCGTCGATCGTGCGACGCACGGCTTCGCTGCCCTTGTGTGCGACATCGACGGAATGGCGCGCCACGTCGGCTGCGCGCTCTGCGTTGCCGGAGACCTCCTCGGTCGAAGCAGCCATGGCCGCGATCGATTCGGAGGCGAGCACAATTTGTTTTGATTGCGCGACGGACGCCTTGGCAAGATGCCCGGCCGATGCCTGCGTCTGCTTGGCCGCGGCATCGAGCGTGATGGCCGAGTTGCTGATCGTGGCAACGAGCTCGCGCAATGCTTCGATCGCATAGTTGATCGAGTCGGCGATCGCGCCGGTGATGTCCTCGGTCACCGTGGCCTGCACGGTCAAGTCGCCGTCGGCCAGACTCGAGAGCTCATCGAGCAGCCGCAGGATCGCCTCCTGGTTGCGTTCGTTCTTGCGCGCCTGTTCCTCGATGGCCTTGCGAATGTTGCCGGTCTTGGCGTGCACGACGATCAGCAACACCAACGACAGCAAGGCGCCTACGAGCAGCACCAGCGCCCACACCCCGCCGCCGAGCGCGCCGATGGGACCGCTGCCTGGCCCGCCGACGCGGGCGATGAACTTGCCGTAGACCTGCTCCGCGTTGGTGGCTAGCGCGCCGCTCGCCTCGCGCGCTGTGCCCACTCGATCGGCCGAGCTGATCGCCGTGCGCACGCGCTCGCTGAGCTGGGCGTAGAGCGCGTTTGTGACCTTGAGTTGCGCCTCTGCTTCGCCGGCCGGTACCTTCGGCAAGCCGAGCCCGGCATCTTGACCCGCCAGCCCGCCGAGGACTTGTCCCAAATAGTCGTTCCCATCCGCGAGGCGTCGCGCGATCCTGCTCGGATCGCCCAGTCCGGACGCCAGCGCTTCCATGTCTTGTTGGATACGCAGGCCAGTCAGCTCGAAGCGCTCGAGATGACGAGCCATACCTTCGACGGTGGTGCCGCCCAGCGCGCTCGCGACATTCCCGAGCCCTTGCAGCAACTGTGGGACCATCGTGCGTACTTCTGCCGCGGCTTTCTGCACGGCTTCGATCGACTCGCGCGCACTCAGCACCGATTGGCTGTTTTTCAGTAGCTCTTCTGTGCCGGCGAATGAACGGACATCCGCGCCCAGGGACTCGGCAAGGGCAGCGAATCGTGTGCGCGACTGAGCCAGCGCGTCGAACGCAGCGACGTCGCCACCGAGCGCACGCAGTGCTTGACTCGGCATCTTCTGCGACAAAGCAAGCAGCTCATTGAGCTCGCGCGGATCGGTGTCCTTCGAGCCGGCAGCCTGCTGAGCGTACAGCAGCAGACCCGCGGCACCCGTCACGCAGATCAACGCAACGATCATGAGCACCGGCAAGAACCGGACGCCGTATGTCTTAGTCTCGGCCATGGCCAATTTCCGCTCGATCGGTACACCGGCGTTGCGACAGGCGCCGTCCGGGAACCCTTGTGTCGTTCTCGATCACGATGTCGTCCCGATGTGTCACGAAGCGGCCGCCTGTAAGAACTCAGGGCTTTCGAGGAGCGTACGAAGGCTGAACACCGGCCAACTCTCGGAACCGCGCCGGAACGCGCCTGCAAGGTAACGGTCGCAACGCACAATCGTGGGCGGCGGCACTGCTGAGAACTCCGCATCGTTGAAGCGGCGGAAACCGAGCACTTCGTCCACGAGCAGGCCAGCCGGCACGTCGCGATGGTTCGCCACCAGCACGCGTGTGCTGCGTCCGGTGCTCGTCGCGCCACCGCCCAAGAAGGCGCGCAAATCCACCACCGGCAACAGCTGTCCACGAACATTGGCAATCCCGCGAATCCAAGATTTCGCGCCCGGCACGCGCGTGATGACGGATGGATAAGCGAGCACCTCACGCGTTTCCTCGCGTGCGACCAAAAAATTCTCCGAGCTCAACCGAAAGGCTACTCCTACCCATTCGCGAGCGGCAGCGTCAGCCTGTGCTTGGCCGCTGACCGCCGCGCGCGCGAGCCGCTCGAGCTCGCGTAGCAACTCGAACGGCCTGTCGCGCAGAGGCTTTAGGGCGGCGAGCGCGCTCATGCTGTCATCCCGCCAGAGCCGCCTGCGCCTTTTCGATGAGCTTTTCCGCCGAAACCGGTTTCACCAGATAATCGATGGCTCCCTGGCGCAAACCCCAGATGCGGTCCGATTCCTGATCCTTGGACGTGACCATGATAACCGGGATCGACTTGGTCTCCGGATCCGATGCGAGCTTGCGCGTGGCCTGGAAGCCATTGACGCCGGGCATGACCACATCCATCAAGATGAGGTCCGGCTTCATTTCTTTCGCTTTGCGGATCGCTTCGGCGCCGTCACCGGCACAGGCGGTTCGATAGCCGTGCCGCTCCAACGCCTTCTGCATCACATGCACTTCGGTCGGCGAGTCGTCGACGATCAGGATCAGTGCCATACGTTGCTCCGAGCCAGTCGCTGCGATGTTTCCGGGCATGGATGTCTATCGCGCGAGCGAACCGACGTGGGTCTCGATCGCGTTGAGCAATTCTTCTTTCGTAAACGGCTTGGTGAGGTAGTGCTCCGATCCCACGATGCGCCCACGGGCACGATCGAAAAGACCGTCCTTGCTCGAGAGCATGATCACGGGAATCGAACGGAATACTTTGTTGTGCTTGATCAAGGAGCAAGTCTGGTAGCCGTCCAGCCGCGGCATCATGATGTCCACGAAGACGATGTCCGGTTGGTGATCGGCGATCTTGGATAGCGCATCGAATCCGTCGACGGCGGTGTAGACCTCGCAACCTTCTTTCGACAACAGTGTCTCGGCCGTGCGCCGGATGGTTTTGCTATCGTCGATGACCAGAACCTTCAGGCCCGCCAAGCGGGAGGTCGTGTTCGTCGCTGCATTCTCCATCGGCTCTCCTCACGAGGACGCGTAGTCGCACTGCCTCTTTCTTGAATCGCGAACGTTCGTTGCGCAACGACCCTGTTCTCGAATCGGCTCGATTCCGGGCCCCCTTGTGCCAGAGACGATTCGTGGTGCTCATCCCCCGAAGCGCTCTTCGGCGCGCGAAACCCGATGCAGTATCTGAGACTTGCGCAATAGTCGGAACTTTTAACATATTGGTTATGCTGTCGCCATTGCCCGCGGGCCCAGACTTTGAAGCTCGTCACACGTTCTCTTGGCCTTGCGGCGGGGTGGAAGACCGCGCGACGCACGCTCCCTATTCCCTCCTCGCCCTGCAGCCTAGTGCCTACCGCCTCAGGATGTTGACACTCAGCCTGCTCAAGCCAGAATCGACCAGCGTCAGCACCTCGAGTCGAGCCTGGGTCTGCCCCGACTCGCCTGCGATGTGACCGCTCCACGCTGGCCTCAGCTCATTATCCAACCGTCGACCGTGAGCCTGTCATGACGTCTCCTATTCGCGTTCTCGTGGTCATGGATCCGATCGCGAGCATCAAGCCCGCCAAGGACACCACACTTGCAATGATGCTTGCGGCCCAACGCCGCGGCTGGCAGCTGTTCTATGCCGAGCAGAAAGATCTCTGGCTCCGCGACGGCGTTGCACACGGATATCTACGCGAGATCAAGGTCCGCGACGACCTGCACGACTGGTTCGAGCTGGGTGAGGCACGCACCGAGAGGCTCGGCGACGTGCCCGTCATCTTGATGCGCAAGGACCCGCCGTTCGACATGGAATACATCTATACGACCTACATTCTCGAGCGTGCAGAAGAGCAAGGAGCGCTCGTCGTGAACCGGCCACAGGGTCTGCGTGACATGAATGAGAAGGTGTTCACAGCCTGGTTCCCGCAGTGCTGCGCGCCGACCCTGATCACGCGCAACATAGACGACATGTTCGCGTTCTTGCGCGAGCACTTGCGCATCGTGTGCAAACCGCTCTACGGGATGGGCGGGCGCTCGATCTTCGTGATTGATCGTGGCGACAAGAATGCCGGCGTGGTGTTCGAGACATTGAGCGAGTACGGCACGCGCTATGCCATCGTGCAGAAGTACATTCCGGACATCGTCACGAGCGGCGATACGCGGATACTCGTGATCGACGGCGAGCCAGCGCCTTATGGGCTCGCGCGCATTCCCTCCGCGGAGGACAATCGCGGCAACCTCGCAGCCGGTGCGCGCGGTGTGGGACGCGAGCTCACCGAGCGCGACCGTTGGCTCGTGGGGCAAATCGGCCCCACGCTGCGCGAACGAGGCATGTTGTTCGTCGGCCTGGATGTCATCGGTGGCTATGTCACCGAGATCAACGTGACCAGCCCGACCGGCGTGCGCGAGCTCGACAAACAATACGGCACCGAGATCGCCGGGCTGTTAATGGACGCCATAGAAAGACGCTTGGCTTCGCAGACCAAGAGCTAATGGCAGATGAGGGTTGTCGTGCGTTGTCGTACCTGGCAGCTACCGCATCGCACGCACACACATGTCATGGCAGAATCGAGCCAGCGTCGCGATCTGTCCTGATCAATCTTTCGTGATCATCCGCGAGTCGCCCTGCAATGACCGATTCAACCTCGTCGCCGCTTGCGCTCGACCGCACCGAGGGCGCGGCGTCAACGAACGATCGGTTCACTACGACGCTGTTTCTCGCGGCGCTCTTTCACGGGATCGTGATTCTCGGCGTGACGTTTGCCGTGCCGGGCAAGGACAAGCCGCAGGTCCCTACATTGGAGGTGCTGCTCGCAAGTGGCAACGACACGCGTGCTGCGGAGAATCTGGACGCGCAATATCTGGCACAACGCGACCAAGAAGGCAGCGGCACGACTGACGAGCGCGTCCGGCCGGCCAACCCTGCGACGTCTATGTTGGCCGCGCAGCAGCAAGGCATTCCCGACGCGAACAGCACGGAGTATCGGGAAGCGGTCGAGGGGCAGCGATTCCAGGAAGTGGTGAGCAGTCGTAGCACCATCAGCGAGGTTGACTACCGTAGCGGTGAGGAACGCCCTGCACGCGAAGCTCAGGCACCGCTCGCGCTCGCCCAAACCTACCCGACACCGATCGCGACGCACGCGACGGACAGCGCACTGCGCATCCGCGGCCGCAAGGTGGACGGTACCGTCGAGATCGTGCCGGATACGCGCAAGTCGACGCTCGCGCCCTATCTCGATGCGTGGCGGCGTAAGGTCGAGCGGCTCGGCACGCTCAACTTTCCCAAGGCGATCCGTCATCGCGGCGAGACAGGCAATCCTGTCCTGGAAGTGGCCGTGCGCGCCGATGGCACCTTGAGTGAAGCCGTCATCCGACGCTCGAGCGGCCGACCGGAGATCGATCAGGCGGCGCTGTCAATCCTGAGACTGGCTGCTCCCTTCGATCCGTTTCCGCCCGAGCTGCGCAAGCACTATCGGGAATTGCGCTTTGCGTATGAATGGCAGTTCCTCGACGGGCTTGGCCAGGATAGGCTCTAGGCTGTAGGCAAACGCGCGTGGTTCCTGTTGCAGCTCCAGCCTCCAGCTTCCGGCCTACTCTTGAGCCTCTAACGTTCGAACCGGATACTTAGAGACATGGCGAGTTCTGAGTATTTGACGAATCAGTTCCTGATCGCGATGCCGACGTTGACGGATCCGAACTTCGCGCACACCGTCACGTTCATCTGGGAGCACAATGAGGATGGCGCGCTCGGGATCATCATCAACCGGCCTTTGCAGATGCGGCTGGGAGACGTCTTCGATCAGCTGAACATGCCCACTGCCGAAGGCGTCAACACGCAGCAACCGGTCCTCCAGGGCGGGCCGGTTCAAGTCGATCGCGGGTTCGTCGTGCATCCGGTCGGAGGCCGCTGGGAACACACGAAGCAAGTCTCCTCCCGCATTCAAATCACGACCTCGCCGGACATTCTCAGTGCTATGGCGAGAGGCACGGGGCCGGATACCGCCATCGTCGCGCTCGGCTACGCAGGCTGGGGACCTGGTCAGCTGGAAAGCGAAATCGCCCAGAATGCCTGGCTGACGGCACCGTGCGACGAGCGGATCCTCTTCGAGGTGCCGTACGAGCAGCGTTGGCGTGCTGCGGGACGCCTGCTCGGCATCGACCTGGCCACGATGAGCCCGCACGTGGGCCACGCATAATGCCCGGTGCGTCCGTCAGGGCACCGCAGATTCTCCTCGCGTTCGATTACGGCACGCACCGCATCGGCGTTGCGAGCGGCGATACGTTGACACGCACGGCGCGTGCGCTCGTTACGCTCAAGTGCGCCAAGGGCGTTCCCTGGCAGGATATCGATCGGCTGGTCGCCGAGTATCAACCCGCTCAGCTCGTAGTCGGCGTCCCTTATAATATGGACGGCACGCCGACGGCGTTGACAAAGGCCACCCGCCGATTCGCGCGCGAGTTGAAGGATCGATACGCCCTTCCTGTGGCGCTCGTCGACGAGCGACTGAGCTCGCACGAAGCGACTGCGCAGCTGCGTGATGCGCGCGCCCAAGGGCTCAAGCGCCGCCGCACCACCCGAGAGGACATCGACATGAATGCGGCACGCATCGTGCTCGAACGTTGGTTCGACGCGCCGGACGCTGCGCAGCCGGTTTGAGGAGTATTAGTTTGCACACTTTTTTCTGCCCGCCGACATGACAAGCCCCGGCGCCACGATTCAGCGCGACTCGGAAGGTCGGCTGCAACATCTGATCACCCTGGAGGGACTGACGCGAGACGAGATCACCGGGTTGCTCGATCTCGCTGAGTTCTACGTTCGTCCGCCCGGCGAGCTGCCTGCGCGCGACCAGAGTCTGGCCGGACGCACCGTCGCGAACCTGTTCTTCGAGCCCAGCACACGCACGCGCGTTTCCTTCGAGATCGCCGCACGGCGGCTCGGCGCGGACGTCGTCAATCTCGACATGCAGACCTCCTCGCGCGCCAAAGGCGAGACCGTGCTGGATACGATTTACACGCTGCAAGCGATGCATGCCGACATCCTGGTGATGCGCGATGCCGAGCCGGGGCTGCCCGCTTTCGTCGCTCAGCACGTCGCACCGCACGTCTGCATCCTGAACGCAGGTGAGGCGCATCTGTCGCATCCGACTCAAGGCTTGCTCGATGCGCTCACCGTGCGCCAAGTCAAAGGTGATTTCTCAGACTTGCGCATTCTGATCGCAGGCGACATCGCGCACTCGCGCGTCGCACGCTCCGCCTGGCAGGTGTTCACGACGCTTGGTGCTCGCGAAGTGCGCATCGCTGCGCCCGATGACTTGATGCCCGCAGCCGATGAATTTCCCGGCGCAAGCCGCTACACGAGCCTCGACGAAGCGATTGAAGGCGTGGACGTCGTGATGACGCTGCGCATCCAACGCGAGCGCATGAAACGTGCGCTGTTCCCCGACGAGCGCACGTATCACCACGAGTTCGGCATCACCGCCGCGCGCATGCGCAAAGCGAAACCCGATGCGATCGTGATGCATCCAGGCCCGATGAACCGGGACGTGGAAATCTCCAGCGAGGTCGCCGACGGACCCCAATCCGTCATCCAGCGACAAGTGACCAACGGCGTCGCCGTGCGCATGGCAGTGCTGGCGACGATGGTCAGGAACGTGCAAGCGAGAAGGAGACTATAGACTGGAGTCCGGAGGCTGGAGCCGGAACGCTCCAGTGCCCGTTGTCGCAACTTTTCCAGCCCCAGCCCCCGGTCCCCCAGCCCCCAGACCATCCATGACTCACCGCGCCACGATTTTTCTCGAAGACGCCGAAGTCGTCGCGCACGAGCGCTTCGAAGCGAATCAGTTCGTGCTGCGCCTCAAGGCACCCAAGTGTGCGCGCCACGCAGTCCCTGGCTCGTTCGTGCATCTCACGTGCGATCCGCTACTGCCCATGCGTCGACCGCTGTCGATCATGCGCGCGAGTCCACAAGACGAGACGATCGAGGTGCTTTACAAGATCGTCGGTCTGGGCCTCGAGCAGCTCTCGAAACGCCGCGTTGGCGAGCGCATCAGTTGCCTGGGACCGATCGGCAACGGCTTCGTGCCACATCCGTCTCGTCCGCGCACACTCTTGATCGGCGGCGGGGTCGGCATCCCGCCCATGATCTTCCTCGCCGAAAGCTTGCGCGAACGTACGGATGCAAGATGGCAACCGCTCGTGCTCATGGGCTCGGAAGTTCCGTTTCCTTTTCGCGCGCGGCCGTCGACGATCCTAGTGCCGGGTATGCCGGACGGCACCATCGCATGCATGCCGCTGCTCGACGAATGGGGCATTCCGAGCCGTCTCGCTTCCTTCGCCGGTTTCCCGGGCTGCTACGAGGGCTACGTCACCGACCTCGCCGCGCATTGGCTCGCGACACTTGCCGAATCCGAGCTCGCGCAGGTTGAGATCTTCGCGTGTGGTCCGACGCCCATGCTCGCAGCAACCGCCGCTGTGGCACGACGCTTTGACGTGCCTTGCCAGGTCTCGCTGGAGGAATTCATGGCATGTGCTGTCGGCGGCTGCGCCGGCTGCGCAGTACGCGTTATAACGCCGCAAGGTCCGGCCATGAAGCGGGTGTGCGTCGACGGCCCGGTGTTCGATGCCGCGGCGGTGTTTGAGGTTTGACGCTGGCTCTGGGCGCTGGGTTTCGGGCTCTGGGCAAACAGCAGACACGAAGAGATCCCGCCTGAGTTTTCGAGCTCACACTGTGGAAGTTGCTGCAGGCGAGGTAAGTGCCGCGAAGTCAATGCAGCACTCTTTCTGGCCGGAGCCCAGCCCCAGCGCCCAGAGCCCACTGAACGCTCAGCCGAAGTTGATCTTCGCCTCCAGGTTCGTCCGCGAGTCTGCGTACGCGAGCGCATCTTCCAGCGTGATCCGGCCGGCACGATAGAGCTCGTAGAGCGCGGTATCGAAGTGCTGCATGCCCTTCTCGGTGCTCGTTCGCAGCGCCTCCTTCGCGCCGATGACGTCACCCTTCTTGATGAGCTCTTGCATGTGCGGGGTGTTGATCAAGAGCTCGACAGCCGCGACGCGACGCTTGTTCTTACCCGGCACCAGACGCTGCGCGATGATCGCGCGCAGATATTGCGACAGATCCAGGAAGATCTGCGCATGCTGCTCGCGCGGGAACATGTTGATGATGCGATCGAGCGTCTCGGCCGCGTTGTTCGCGTGCAGGGTGGCGAGCACGAGATGCCCGGTGCCAGCAAGCATGATCGCCGACTCCATGGTCTCGCGATCGCGGATCTCGCCGATAAGCAACACATCGGGCGCCGCGCGCATTGCGCTGCGCAAAGCACGCGCGTAGGACTTCGTGTCGAGCCCCACTTCGCGTTGGTTGATGATCGACTTCTTGTTCGTATGCAAGAACTCAATCGGATCCTCGATGGTGATGATGTGATCCGAAGAGTTCTCGTTGCGATAGTTGATCATGGCGGCCAGAGTCGTCGACTTGCCGGAGCCGGTCGCGCCGACCATGAGAATCAGGCCGCGCTTCAGCATTACCAGATCCTTCAGGATCTCCGGCAAACCGAGATCCTCGAGCCGGGGCATATCGGCGGTGATGTAACGCAACACCATTGCCGGATTGCCGCGCTGATGAAAGACGTTGACGCGGAAACGGCCGAGCCCCGGCTCTGAGATCGCGAAGTCGATCTCGAGCTCCTCGTTGAAGGCCTCGATCTGCTCCTGAGTCATGAGACCGTACGCAGCCTGACGCACGACTTCCGGCGTCAGCACCTGCTTGTTGACCGGATAGATCTGACCTTCGATCTTGATCTTGATGGGAGCGTAGGACGTGAAGAACAGGTCCGACGCTCGCTTGTCGACCATCAGCTTGAACAACGGCTTGGTGTTGAGCACGACCGGACGGTCGTCTCGCGCCGCATTCATTGCGTTATCGACTGCATCGCCTTCGGAGGTCATAGCATCCAGTAACCGCTAATCGAAGCTGAAAGAGAGCACAACCGCACATGGTTCATCCATGAGCACCAGTTCCCGCATCAACGTCTTGCGATGAAACCTTCCGGTTCGTCCTCCATGATGCGTAGGCCGCTGTCTGCTTCGTCCGGGGTCTTCATGCCGCGCTTGCTCTCGAGCTTGATGCGCAGACGCACTTCGTTCTTCGAGTCCGCATTTCGCAACGCTTCCTCGTACGAGATGATGCCAGCCTCATAGAGCTCGAAGAGCGACTGATCGAACGTCTTCATGCCGAGCCTGTTCGACTTGGCCATGACTTCCTTGATCGCCGCCACTTCGCCCTTGAAGATCAAATCGGCGATCAGCGGCGAATTGAGCATGATCTCCATGGCCGCGACACGACCGACGCCGGATTCGCGCGGGATCAACCGCTGCGAGATCAACGCGCGGATATTGAGCGACAGGTCCATGAGGAGCTGCTCGCGACGTTCCTCAGGGAAGAAGTTGATGATGCGATCGAGTGCCTGGTTGGCGCTGTTCGCGTGCAACGTTGCAAGCACCAGGTGTCCCGTTTCGGCGAACTGAATCCCGTACTCCATCGTTTCGCGGTCGCGTATCTCGCCGATCAAGATGACATCGGGCGCCTGCCGCAGCGTGTTCTTGAGCGCGGTGTGCCAGCTGTCGGTATCGACACCTACCTCGCGATGTGTGACCACACATCCCTTGTGGGTGTGCACGTATTCGACCGGATCCTCGATCGTGATGATGTGCCCGCGCGTGTTCTCGTTGCGATAGTCGAGCATCGCGGCGAGCGTCGTCGACTTACCCGAGCCCGTGCCGCCGACCACGATCACGAGGCCGCGCTTCGACATCACAATGTCTTTGAGAATCGGCGGCAGCTGCATCTCCTCCAGTGTCGGGATCTTCGAATTGATCGTCCGCACCACGCAGCCGACCAGCCCTTGCTGCACGAAGGCGCTCACACGGAAACGGCCGATGCCAACGGGGGCAATCGCGAAATTGCATTCCTTCGTCGCGTCGAACTCGCGCGTCTGCTTGTCGTTCATGATGGAACGCACGAGCACCGCGCTCTGCTCGGGCGTCAACGCACGTTCGGACTGCGGACGGATTTCGCCATCGACTTTGATTGCAGGCGGGAAGCCCGCGGTGATGAACAGGTCGGACCCTTTGCGCTCCACGAGCCGCCTGAGGAGGTCCTGCATGAGCTTGATAGCTTGTTCGCGTTCCATGTCTCGCTCCCGGCCTAACAGTCGCTGCGAGGCTGTGCGCTGTCCGCTGCATCTGATGACATACTTGATTCCCTACAGCCTTGCGCCTGCGGTCTACAACCTGCCTTCTGCGCACGGTTCAGAACGCATCTTTGTTTTGCGCTTTGAAGCGTGCCTCTTCTTTGGTGACGATCCCCTTCTGCAGCAGCTCGGCCAAACATTGATCGAGCGTCTGCATCCCGTCCTTCTGACCGGTTTGAATCGCCGAGTACATTTGGGCGATCTTGCCCTCGCGAATCAAGTTACGAATCGCCGGAGTGCCGATCATGATCTCGTGCGCTGCAACACGGCCGCCTCCGATTCGTTTCAAAAGGGTTTGCGAGATCACCGCGCGCAGCGATTCGGACAGCATCGTACGCACCATTTCTTTCTCGGCGGCGGGGAAGACATCGACGATACGATCGATCGTCTTCGCCGCCGAGCTCGTATGCAGCGTTCCAAATACCAAGTGCCCGGTTTCCGCCGCCGTGAGCGCCAGCCGAATCGTCTCGAGATCGCGCATCTCACCGACGAGCACGACGTCCGGATCTTCACGCAACGCAGAGCGCAGCGCCTCGCTGAAACCGAGCGTATCGCGGTGTACCTCACGCTGGTTCACGAGCGAGCGCTTGCTCTCGTGCACGAACTCGATCGGGTCCTCGATCGTGATG
>ERZ777003.162-NODE-162-length-137059-cov-13.925922_pt1 | contig 137059 bp, 113 predicted proteins | sample MGYA00374956_ERZ777003 | MGnify/ENA primary metagenome ERZ777003 (study PRJEB29302, sample SAMN06268252) | bioreactor metagenome | isolation source: Joint BioEnergy Institute, California, USA | place: USA:Joint BioEnergy Institute, California, USA | collected... | reverse complement strand
ATGCCGTCGCCCTCATCACCCCAGGTAACCGCGCGTTCCCATGGCTGGACGAGGCTGGCGCGGCTCCAATCCGATCCGCGGGGCAGCTGAAAACGCCGCGACCTGCTTCGCGGCCTCGGTCGCTCTTGCGCGCGGTGACTCAAGCGCCTAGCACGTTGCGTGAACTTCGCGCCGCCTGGCGCGACGCTGGCGCAGCGCTCGAACCAAACACGGCCGGAGGGATTCGCGCGACCCTCGCGTGGAACGCATTACGGCTCAAGACAGCCGATATTCTGGTCGAGCGCCTCAGGGAGCAGACCAGCATCTCCGCCGATGGTCGCCCAGGAGCGCATCGCCTACTTGGCCGGCGGCTTCGATGCGCGCTCGCTCGCGTCGCTCCACCAGAGCATGCCCCATGGCCAGCGACTGAGCCGTCGGCACGCACGAATTACGTGCGATACGTAGGCACGGCTCAGTCGCGGTTCCGTCTAGGGCCGTTGGGCAGGACAATACGACCCACTGTACGCCGCCGAATTCGGCAGCGCGCTATGGGTCGTATGAATAAGCAAGTGACCGGTGTGCGTTAGCGGCTGACGCGCAGACGCGGTCGTGGATGGCCAATGCGGCGGAAGCGCTCAGCAAGCTCCCGCTCACGCTCCGCGAGCCGCTCGTTGATCTCGACGCACCGCTCCTGGACACGTGGAATGTTGGGCAGGCTCGAGCAATCGAGCCGCGGCAGCCGCGGATAGAAATCGGCGAAGTGATCGGCGGTCGCCGGCTCACTCAGCACCGCCGCATGGGCAGCAAGGGCGCTTGCCGACACACCGGCGGCGGCCAATCCCCGCAGGAGAGCCCTACGGCTGATGCGACCACTTGCGTACGCCTGGACCAGTTCCTCTCTGGACACGTTAGTCCCCTCCCCTAGCCTGACGCGCAATACCGAACACTCGGCGCGCCCCGGGCACGGCGACTTCCACGTGACTCAACCGACGTTCTACTACGATCGCGCTCTGAACGCAATACACCACCTGTCCTAGGAGGCATCATGTGGTTGCGCGATCTACCGAAGGAACGACGCCACAACACGTGATGCATCGTGGCCGCGTCCTAACTCTACAAGAGTCGTGCCAACGCTGACTAGACACGACCTGCCGCGACAGCCGCTACGTCGCGCTCAGCTCGGCGACCTTCTGCCGGATTTCCGCGTCGGTGACGACGAAGTAGTCCAACGGTCGCCGCAGCAGCGGATCGTCGAATTTGGAGACCGTACCGCTCAACGAGAAGAGCCTGATGGATTCGGCCGTGCATGTCGATCGGTACTGCCGCGCCAGGTCGATGAGCTCCGCGGGCCGAAGGTCCGTCCGAATGTGCGCTTTTAGAGCCGGAAGGATCTCGTTCACGTCGCGGACGATGTCGCGACCCGCCGACGCACGGAGCAGGGCGCCGATCAGCTGATGCTGGTTCCGAATCCGCCCGAGATCGCGATCCGGTCCACCCCGGTAACGCGCGAAGGCGAGCGCGGCGTCGCCGTCGAGCTTCTGCGGCCCGGCCTTGAAGTCGATTCCTCCGGCGGTGAATTCCTCCGGTATCGTGACGGTCACCCCTCCGACCGCATCCACCAGGGATTTGAACCCATAGAAGTCGATCAGCGCGTAGTGATCGAGCTCGATGCCGAGCAGATCGGAGACGACGAACTTCTGGTAGTGGATGCCGCCGACCGCGAGGGCGTGATTGATTTTCGACATGCCATAGCCCGGCAATTCGGCTCGCGTGTCTCGCGGAATCGAGAGGATGCGACAGGTTCCGCCGTTCGGATCCAGGCGGAGCACCATCAACGCATCCGCCCGGACGGAGATGTCGATCGGCTCTCCCGGACGCGCATCGACACCCATCAAGAGGACTGTCATCGCGTCATCTGGCGGATCGCTGAGACCGGCGGCCGCGGCAGCGCCATTCGCCAGGTCCTTGGCGCCGGCAGCGGCGGCTCGGAATCCGTCAAGGAGGCCGCCTCCGCCAGACGAGTCAGGCATCCTCGAGTCCACATAGGAGAGCGCCGGCCCCGTATCGATTTCGACGCTCGCATCCCCGCCTAACGCGTCGCCGGAGATGTTCCCTTCCGGGCGGCCAATTTGTCGCATTCCTGAGAATGTCTGCTGGAGCGCGTATCCGTACCAGCTCCCGACGCTTACCACGACGAGCAGGAGAATTAGCGGCGCGACGACCAGCGGCCGTCGGAACCATGGCCGCCGCCTTCGACGCCTCCGGACTCGCTTTCTCCGCACAGGCATGGGTTTGGGAAGCGACTCCTGCTCGCCTACCACCGGCACCCCGCCGGCGCCTGTCGCTCCTAACGCGGGCACCCACGGCGTGCCCCCCAGTCGGCGCCGCGTCGGGGTTGTGACGACCATCTCTCCTCCGCTCGGCGTGACGGTGAGTGCCGACGATGTTTCGAGCGTGGCTCCACAGCCGACGCAATACGTATCGCTTGGAGCCACTGCCTCCCCACAACGTGGGCAAGTTTTCGACATTGGTCTTCCCTCGACGTGCCCATTCATGGTCTGGAACTCACGGCCGATCTCTCGTAGCATACCTGAGACACCGACCTACGGACACCTGCCGGTAATCCACGTAACCGAAAACTCCATTCGGATTTACCAGATGACTGTTGCCATATGCCAACGCATCGCGTAATCGCGTTCACCATCCTCATCGCGACGCTGCTCGCCATCGTTGTCGCGCCCGTCGGTGCGGCTCGAGCGACGACGCGAGCCAGCTTGCAAACGTCCACGCCCTCGGCGGACGACGCTGACGAGCTGCTTGCGGCCCGCCTCGGCGGCACGCGCCGCAGCTTCACGGATACATACGGGGAGCCAACCGAGACGCTTCCGGGAATCGGCGTCCTCTACGCCGTCGACGGCTACGGCCTCTTCGCGATTCAATTCCAGCCAGGCGAGGAGCCCAACGGCAACGACCGCGCCGTTCTCATCACACTCCGTTCGCCGCGCCCCGAGGAAGCGCCAGCCCTCACCCCCGACCCCGCTGACTGGAATCTAGACGAAGCACTCGAACGCGCCAAGGACGTTCTCCCGGCCGACGCCGAATTGGAGGAGGTCACACCAGGTGACGCTCCCGGCAATGCGTTGGTCGCTTGCCGCAGTGAAGCTCTCGCCGCGGTCCTTTCCACGGACGGACAATGCCGGTTGAACTTCGTCTTGCCCACGACCGATTCGGTGTCGTTCATCATGATCGCGCTCGGCTCTGCCACCGCCAACGATGCGGCCTCGACACCCGTCGCCGCTCCCGACGATCCCTGCGCCGGCTTCGTCGACTGGGCAACCGCGACGGCCGACCGCGTTACTGAGGCGACTGACATCCTCTCCGCGCTGGAAAACCTCGATCCTAACGCCGCGGAGACAGCGGGTCAGTTGCGCGTCTGGTCGGCCAGATTCGCCCTGCTCGCGGATGAGCAACGCGCATCGGCATCCCCAAGCGCGGCTGAGCGCGCGAATCGCCTCCTCGCCGATGCGTTCGCTGCCTATGGCTCCGCTCTCAATGCCGCGGCCGATGCCCTGGTAGCGCGAGACGAAGCAGGCATGGCCGACGCGACGAGACTTCTTGAGGGCGCCAACACCGACCTCGCGCGCGGCGATCAAGCGTTATCCACGGCATTGAATCGCTGTGGCCTCGGATCGTGAGCGGGGCGAACCGCGCCGAACGAACACGGTGGTACGATTCCTCAGCAGCCGGCAGTGACCTGGCACTCCCGTCGCCGCGGGCGGGCCGCGGTGTAATTCGACCGTTACTCGGAATGGAGCAGCCATGGCCGCACGACTCGCGAATTCCCGGAACCGCCGATCGAGCATCTCGTTCCCTGTCGCGATCCTTGCCATCTTGGTTGCGCTCTGCACGGCGCTGCCCGCCGCCGATTGGCGTTCCGCGGCGGCAATGCAGAGCGATTCCGCGACTCCTGTCCCGTCGCCGGAGGCCGAGACTCCCGTTGATCTGCCGGCGCTGACACTGGTGCCCGCCGACATCCAGGAAGATGGCTATCGACTTGTCGACGGGCAGATGGCAACGTTCGATCCCTCGTCGGCCACACTCGCGGAGGACGCCGCCGCGATCGCGGATCTCCGGGGAACTGATGAAGAAATCGACGAGCTCATCCCCTTCCTGGAAACGATCGGTTGGCGACGGCATTACCAGGCACTCCTCGCCCAGCCCAGATCGGAAGGCTCGGACCGGTTCCGGCGCTCGATCACTTCCTTCATCACCGAGTACGCGGACTCCGACGGGGCGGCCATAGACTTCATCCTTCTTCAGAACGCAAGCGTGGAAGCGGGTCACACCGATGTGCCCGGCACCCGCACCTTCGCTGATATATCTCGGATCAGCCGGGTGTCGGACAGTGACCCGGACACCGGCGAGGAGTACGCGGCGCTCGATCTCGTGTTCCGGCATGGACGCCTCATCGCCGGAGTGTCGATCGTCGACTTCAACGGCGAGGAGCCAACCATCGCCGAAATCGAGGCGCTCGCGGAGATTTTGCTCGAGCGGATCGAGGCAGGTTCTCAAGACGCGGAGCCCGGGCTGAGCGATGCGGTGCTACGGCCCGCGCCCGCTTCGGGATCCGCGTTCGGTTACACCGCCGAGTACTACGAGCGCGTCCATGGCGAGGCGGTTCCGCTCTTCAGCGAGTCGGAAGAGGAGGCAGAGGAGCGGGACGAGCGACATGCGGCGGCTGGCATAACCGACATCTATCGGCTCGAGGCCGAGTCTGACGACGGCAGCTACGCCTATTCCGCAACGCTCGCGCGCTTCGCCGATGCCGAGTCCGCCGGGGCGTGGCTACAGGAGACCCCTGACCGGCTCGCCGCCGATCCAGGCCCGCTGGCTGCCATCACGGCCATGTCCGGAACCACAATCGGCGACGAGTCACTCACCTTCTCCTACGAGTATCCGCTGGACGGCGTCGCCGCCCGCGGTTACCTAATCGTCGCCCGAGTTGATGCGCAAGTCGCCACGATTCGGCTCGACGCCTTGCCCGAGGCGCCGCTCAGCGCGGTCGAGGAATTGGCCGCCGTGCAGGTAGACTGCCTTGCCGCCGGATCTTGCCCGGAATCGCGGGAAATCCCACTCGACGCTAGCCAGCTGGAGCCAGCTCCCGTGCCGGCAGCCACCGCCGAACAATCGGACTCCGGTGCGACGTACGTGACCGATCCGGAATTCGCCGTCGATTTGCGGGAGGAGCCGAGTGCGACAGCCGCGATTGTCGCGTCGCTGCCGCCCGGAACACCAGTCGTCATCCTCGGAGAAGCGACGGACGAAGCGGGCGAAATCTGGTTCCAGGTCGAGGCAGAGACGGGTGAGGTTGGCTGGCTGCGCGAGATCGACGTGCTGGAGATCTGAGCGGGATCGCTCGAGTCCGCCGGATTTTCACAAGCGCGCTGGTCGAACCGGGCGAGGCGGTCGCGCACAGAAACTCGATGCGAGATCCGTCCTCGCCCGCCACACAGGGCGTACTAACGACCCATGAGTTAAGGGCTAATCGCCGTCCCCAAGGGCACTTCCCGGACTTGCTTCGTCGTTAGCGAGCCCGAGGGCGAAACCTCGCTGCCGGCTGAACCGCTCAGCCGATTGGACGTCGCCGCGGGCGTGGAGTCCTGATTAGGCGTGGAGATCGGCGTCATGATGATGGATTCGGCTGTCGCCGTCACCGTTGGCGCATCGAAATCCAACGCTCGTTCCGGCTCGTTGCTCCCGCCCGCCATCCGTCCGGTAACGCCCCCAACGGCGATCGCCATGATTACCGCGAATCCGATGATGGCGAGACTCGTTCGCTGCATGACTCCTCCGCCCGTTCCGAACGGCTCATGCTCCGCTTCCCACGCATCTTGGAACATTCGAATTAGAGGGGTCGGCCCGGACCCGCTTCTCGCGGGTTATCCAGTGGCTCGCGGAAAATCTTGACGAGTCTGCCACGGAGGGTCAAGGGTGGGTGACGGGAGGATCAGCCAAGCGAAATTTGTGAGCGGCAATGTCGGCTCGCGGGTCGAGAGCCTTGCCATTACCAAACTTTGCCTAGAAAACCTCGCAATCCTTCGGCAAATCTGCGAGGAAGCGTTGACAGCAAAATTCCGCAAGTGGTAAACGATGCCTGCCCACAACAACTCGAGCTTGGCAGAGGAGGTGGGGCGGTCGTTCGGTAATTCGAGGGCAGCACGGCAAGGCGGGGGGTAATGGCTACCTTCGAGTTCGATCCAATCGAGTCCGTCGATCTTATTGGTCCGGTGGCCACTTCATCTCTTGACGGCGAAGAGTTGGCTGTTGCCCTGCACCATGTCCGTGCAGAGCTCGCGGTGGCAACAGGGCGGCTCCGGGCCATCCGGCGCGACACAGCTCAACAAGACTTCGACCGGGCCAAGCTCATCGAGGAATTGGCGGCCATCGAGGCCATTGTGCTCCACGCAACGCTCATGCTGGAGACGCTCGACGGCCGTTTAGGGCACGAGCCGAAGCCACACTCGAGCACCAGGCTGCCACCGTCGTAGGTGAGCAGTCGCCGGATTCCGGACGCGCCACGACCAGGCGGCACAGTTCGCTGTTGTCCGGAATCCGGACAGACCAGCCTACGGCAGGAGGTCCAGCACCTCGAGCATCTCCGCCTTGGCTTGCTCCAGCCGGAGGCGCTCCTCTTCAGTCAGCTCCTCGAACGCCGCCTTCTCAAGCTTGAGGCGGAGATGGTAAGCGTTTGCCTCGAGCTGCTTGATCACCTCCACCGCATACTCGCGGGGCGACAGCCGCGGCAGCAGGGTGCGCTCGATCACCACCCGCGTTTCCCGCGTCTTTGGTGTCGGCTCCGGCGCAGGCGATGGCGCCTCGGCCACCGGCACCGTCGCCCGCGCGGCTTGTGCCTGCATCGCCGCGTCTGCCAACGGGCTGGGCGGCTCCACCCAGCTCAACCGCACGGTCGGCGGCGTCACATCCGGCACCGGAGCGGGATCCTCCTCCGCCCGCGCAGCCAGTTCCGCCTGACGCCGCGCGCGCGCCCGGCGCAGCATCCGCAAATCGCTGACGTTGATCGCGCCCGCTCGCACCTGCGCCAGTAGCTGGTCCTGCTCCTCCGGCGGCATCTGGAGCAAAAACCACGCGACCGAGAAGCTGATCTCGTCGTTCTCCGCGGCTTCGCGCAACGGGCCGGGCGGCAGCTTCAGGAGATCAAGCCGCTCCTGCACGTAGGTGCGACTGACCCCAAGCGCCTCTGCCAACTGGCGAACCGACAGCCCCAATTCGCGCTTCATCGCGCCGAGGTAGACGGCCTCTTCCCAGTAGCTCAGCCCCTTGCGCGCCACGTTCTCGATAAACGTGATCCGCCGCATCTGCTCGTCGGTGCGATCGGCGACGACCGCCGGCACCGTCGCCAGTCCCGCGCGCTTGGCGGCCTCGACACGGCGATGGCCAAAGACGATCTGGTACGGGCCGTCTGGGCGGACAGGATCGCGCCGCACCTCAATGTGGCCGAGGAAGCCGTAGCGGCGGATTGACTCGACCAGCGGGATCAAGTCCTCCTCATCAATGTTGAAGCGAGGCTGGTATGGGTTCGGCACCAGGTGTCCGATCGGAATCGGAATCACCGGCCGTGCCGACGAGGGGCGAGTCGGGGCTCCCGTCCGCGTCATGGTGTGTCCTCCAACGGTCACCAGCCACTCTGCACCGCGCACTCAGCGCGCGACCTGCAGCCGAGCGACTTTCCGAGCAATAGGTTCCCCCCTCAGCAGGCCAATATCGCACCACATGGACTAGGAATCAAGATCGGGGGTAGCCAAATAGTCCCATGGCGGGCAGGACACGGCGCCACGGTCATAGGAGTCGCGAATGCGCGAGGTGAAATGCAGGCCATTGCTGCCTTATCTGACGAGATGACGAGTTGACTCCGACCAGGAGCATCTAAAGCGCTGGCGCGTCAAGACCGCTCGGACGCACATCGCCTGGCGTCGTCATGCGCTCCATGTGGAGGGATTCCAGGAGATCTCGATTCCTCACGTTCGAGCTAATTCTCATCGAATTGCATTATTTCCGAATACTCACTTTGGTTAGTTGAGACCTTCCTCACATTCGTGAATTTCATAGCCTCATATTGAGCAATCAGCGATCGGATATTGTCCTAACCGTGCGGCCGTTTCCTACCATTCTCGGGTACCAATCCAGGAAACCGCAACTATCTACGATAAGATTGTTCAGAATATACATCGATCATCATTACCCTCATCCATCATCTTCTCAACATTCTCCCATCATTCACTCCCGTCATGCGATAGGATGGTCACTAATGCTAACAACGTCAAATCGATCAAATATGAATATTGTTAGGACATATCTGAAATTGATGCACTACTTGCGATTGATCTGGCGAGGGCGCATGGGAGTCGAACCCACCGGCGCCGGGATCACCGACGCCCACGCGGTTTTGAAGACCGGGGAGGCCACCGGGCCCCTTCCGCCCCCGTGGTCCAGCGCGAATCGCTGGCGAGTGTAGCACAGGCGATCCACGGGCCAATCGCACCGATCAGGTCAGACAGTCCTAGGTAATGGGGTTACGCGTCGATGTCACGCCGTGGCTGACCGGCCCCGGGTCGAGCGCCGTTCCCGCGAGCGTCGGTGGGCCCGGGAGTGCGACAGGGTTCCAGGAGGACCATTGCGGCGGGCCAGCGTACATGCCACTTTGATCGTAGTGCAGCTGGAGATCCGACCAGCGTGGCATGCCCTCTTCGAACGTCAAGATTACGGCTTCTCCGCGCGGATGTTCCGTGCCGATGATCAGCGCATCACCGCTCGGCGCCCAACTGATATAGCGTGAGAGCCACCCTTCGGACCAATACGTCTCCATGCCGCCGTCAGACTCGATAATCCGGACGCCACGCTCATCGACAACGAACGCCAAGCGGGTTCCATCCGGTGACCAGGCCGGCGGCGAGACGTCATGCGTGCCTGCCGTCACCCGCGTGATCGCTCCGGTCCCCGCGTCTAGCAGCGTAATTCGCCCCCGTTGGAATGACGAGCCAAATCGGCTCCATACGGCGATCTGCTCGCTCGTCGGTGACCATGCCAGGCGACGCGGATCGACGAGCTCTCCATCAGTCAGCGGCTGCATCTCTCCGGTGGCCATCGTCCAGATCCACACGTCCGACACTGCGAACTGCGGCCCCCGGTCATCGTTGTCTGGCATTCCGGACGGTCCGGTGTCGCGCGGACCTCGAACGATGAACGCGAGGCGATCGCCGAGCGGCGACCAGACGGGAGAGAACGCGCTTGCCTTCGGATCTGGTTTCAGATCTCGAACTTGGCCGGTTTCGACGTTGACCACTTGGATCCAGCGAGCCGACTGCACGTAGGGTCCCGCCACGGAACCTTCGACGGTGTAGGCGATCCACTGACCATCCGGACTCCAGACCGGCCACGCGTACGGCCGGAGTCCTGCCGCGAGTTCGCGCAGGCTCGTGCCATCAGCATTGATGACGTAGAGACGCCGACCGTACGCACCGCCGTATCCGTCCGGCGAGAGGAACGCGATTTGGCGTCGGTCCGGACTCCAGATCGGCCAGGCTGCCGCGACTCCCTGCGCGAGCACACGCTCCTCGCGTCCATCGGGTCCGGTCACAATCAACTGATGGTCCCGCGTAAAGACGATCGGCGCGTGGTTTCGCTGAATCTCCGCAAGCCGCTGCTGGACCGTCTCGTTGTCTGGATCCACGGCGAGTAGCGCCAGCAGCTCGGCCTCAGCGACCAGCCAATCACCATTGACGATCGCGTCTTGCGCCCGGCGCAGCGCGTCTAATTCCGCGGCCGACCGCGCCGCCTCCAATTGCTCCAAGACTCCGGGATAGTCCGGCAGCTCCCGCGCGACCTTTAGGAATGCGGCCACGGCTTCGTTCGGCATCCCCGCGGCCAACGCTTCCTCACCCTCGGCGAACGCTGTGTCGTAGGGGCGCAACGCCTTGCGGACTTCGAGGAGCTGACGCGGCGCATCTCGGAAGTCGCCGGCTTCGGCGAACAAGCGTTGGGCGGTGATGAGCGCGCCGCTCGCCCGCGCCTCCGCCGCCTGCGCATACGCCACCGCTTGCTGCTGGCTACGGGCATACAGCCCCGAGGCTATCAGCATGCCGGCCGTTAGCAAGACGAAGACCGTCGTGAAAGGGATGAGCCGGCCGGCGGCGCGCCGCACCGGCTGTCGCCGCGACACGGCACGCTGCTGAGTCCAGCCCGCGACATGCGAGCGCTTCCTCGGTCCAGGGGTGAGCGGCAGCCGCTCGCCGCAGACCGAGCAGCGGATCGCATCCGAGGGATTCGCGGAGGCGCAGGCGAAGCAAAACATGAGCGCCCTCCGATGCGGGACGATCTCACTTGATCCTACCACGAGCCGCGACCGGCGCATCGCCTCAATCTCGGCGCGTCGGTAGCGCATCCGACTATGCAATGCGGCAAGTCGTGTGCCAGCGGCTCAGGCGGTCCCCTCGTCGGCGATCAGGCGCAGCAGCTCGCGTCCGTAGCGTTCGACCCGCGTTTGGCCGAACCCCGGCACGGCCGCCAGCGCCGATAGTGTCGCCGGGCGGCTCACGGCGAGATTGCGAAGCATGCTGTTGTGAGCGACGACGTAGGGTGGCACGCCTTCGGCATTGGCCGTCTCCCGGCGCCAGGCGACCAGCCGGTTCAGGAGTGCCTGGTCAGCGTCGGACAGCTCCGTCTCCTCAGCGGCAGTGCTGACCTGTCGTGTTGCTGGCGCGGACCGGCTCGTGGCACGCGGGGCCATGCCTGAGACAACGGAGGCAAGGTCAGTCGCGGTCGCCTGCGCTCCCCTCTCCGTCAGTTGGAGAACCGGCAGGTCGCGCCGTGCGTCGCGTGCCAGGAAACCGTCCGCGACGAGCCGTTCGATCAGCGCCTGGACTTTCGACTTTGGCACGTCCCGCAGCGCCCCGAATGCGTCAGAGCGGTCGGCCCGGATACGGCTCTCGACCGAGCCGGTGAGAAGCTTGGTTAGTCCGGAGACGCCCAGCGGGAACGGCAAGGTCCGCATGGCGGTGAGGACGGTCAGGGCGTCCTCCCCGGTGAGCGCGTCCCGGCGCGACCGCGTCTCCGACCCAGATACCGCCTGCCGGATCGCGGCCCCGGTGCAGACATCGCACGCCGTTCCGCAGGGAGACAAGCGCTCGCCTAGGTGAGCGGCAAGCAAGACATGCCGGCAGCGTCCGTCATTGACGTAGCGCAGCATGCTCGCGATACGCCGTTCGGCATCTCGCCGCGCTTTCGCGAGGAGCTCATTCAGCCGCGCCGCGGAATCCGGACCCGCTTCCCGCACTTCGAAGCACATCGCGCGCCCACTGCCGCGCGCGACGACATCGGGCTGACTCTCCCAGAGCGCGACCAAGTCCGCTGGTGAGAGATCGAGCGCGTCGCAGGCCTCGTCCGTGCGCACGACCGCCGCGCCGCGCTGCCCCGCATCTGGTCCGAGCCAATCGAGAAATCGCGCCCAGGTCGCATCAGTTCGCTCCGCATCCACCGGCGAATCCGACCGCCAGCGGAGCGTGAAGGTGAGGGGTGCGTCGGGGTGGCGGGCGATCAGTTCGGCCTGCTCGAGGAGCGCAAGGGCGACCCGGTGTGTCACCTCGTCATCAGCGTCATCGTCCGTTCCAACGAGGTCTTGGAGCCGCTCGATCAGCGCCCACCGTCCCTTCCCCGCGCGCTTGATCCCGGTATAGATGCGCCGCAGTGTGTCCAGATCGAGCTCGTCCTGGCGGGCTCGCCGCTTCAACGTCGCCTCGTCGGCGGGAGCGACGAGCAGCACACAACGCGCGGGCCGACCGTCACGTCCAGCGCGGCCCGACTCCTGCGCGTACGCTTCCAGGGAGTCCGGTGGAATCAGGTGCACGATGAACCGCACGTCCCCCTTGTCCACGCCCATGCCGAACGCCACCGTCGCGACGACCACCCGCACCTGCCCGCGCATGAAGCGCTCCTGATTGGCCGTGCGAACCTCGGGACTCAGGCCGGCGTGGTAGGGAATAGCCGCGACGCGGTTGTCGCGCAGAATGCCGGCGATGGACTCCGCATCTTTGCGGGAGCTGACGTAGACGATCCCCGCTCCGCGCTCGGCACGGCAGATCTCGATGACTTTCGCGACCTTCTGCTCACGGTTGGCCAAGCGATGGACTTCATAGAAAAGATTGGGGCGGAACAGGCTGATGCGCACCACTGACAGCTGGCGCCCCAGGCCCGCGCCGATCTCCTTGACCATCGCCGGCGTCGCGGTCGCGGTGATGGCGAGCAGCGGCGGATTCCCGAGCTCGGCCAGCGCCCGAGGAATCGCCAGATAATCGGGTCGGAAGTCGTGGCCCCAGAGGCTGATGCAATGCGCCTCGTCAATGACGACGAGCGCTGTCCCCGCCTCCCGCAACGCGGCCAAGAAGCGATGGTCCCGCAGCCGCTCCGGCGCGATGTAGATGAGCTTGAGCTGGCCACCTCGCAGCTGCTCGATCCGTTCCCGCAGCTCCTCCAAACTCAGCGCGCTGTTGATCGTCGCCGTCCGTTCCCGCACCGCAGGCGGCAACGACTCGACCTGGTCCTTCATCAGCGCAATGAGCGGCGAGATGACGACGGTCGTCCCCGGCAGCAGCATCGCGGGCAATTGAAAGGTCAGAGACTTGCCGGCGCCGGTCGGCATCAAGGCGAGGGTGTCGCGCCGCTGCAGCACCGACCGGATCACCTCGGCCTGCCCCGGCCGCAGCGACCGGTAGCCGAATAGCTCCCGCAGCGCCGTCAGCACTCGCGGCTCGACGCTCACATCGCTCAGATTGCGAGCGGGCAAGGCAGCATTCGCGAGCACGCTTTCCGCAACCCCATCCTCGGCCTCCGGCTCCGGCAACTCCTGGCGCCGCGCTCGGCGTTCTTTCGAGCGACGTTCTGAAGAGGAAGCGAGCGCCGCGCGCACGTCGGCAGCGAGCTTCGTGGTCCGTTCCGCCAGTAGCGCCTGCTGCCGCTTGCGCCAGGCCGCGGCCTCCAATCCCGCTCCCAGTTGATCGAGAATCTCCGCGAGCGCCGCGCAGATTCCGGCGGAGGACTCGACCTCGGCAGCTCGCGCGGCCCGGCGCGCGAACGCGGCAGCCGCTTCCCGATCTCCCTCATCGAGCGCGAGCCGCGCCAGCGCCAGCAGCGCCGGACTATTGTCCGGCTTGGCGTCGAGCGCGGAGAGATAGAACCCACGCGCGACCTCCCAGGCGCCATTCGCCCGCGCGACATCTCCCGCCAGGAGGCACACTGATGGCTGGCTCGAGTCCTCCCGGACCAAGCGCTGGGCGATCGCTTCCGCGTCCGCGAGATTCCCGATCTCCACGTAGCACCGGGCAAGAGCCAACCACGCAGGCAGTGACGGGAACCGGTGCGCGCGCTCTTCGATCAGTCTCCGCGCCGCCTGCCGATCGCCCGCCGCGAACGCCAGCCGCGCCCGCTCCTCCAGCACCTTCGCGGTGACGCCCAGCCGCGCCTCGATTGCATCGAGCGCCACGGTCGCGCATTCGAGCTCACCAGCCGCGCGCAACCAGGCCACGAGCCGCCATTGCAGACTCGCCGGCAACGCGGCCGCTTGCAGGGCTGCTTCCTTTAATGATTCCGCTGCCTCGTCCACTACCTCGCTCCGCCCGGCGTCTCTCAGATCGCGAGATACACGAACGTTTGTTCGATCTCAGTATATGCGACCGGGGGCGTGCGCGAAAGATAGCGGCTCGTACTGGATTCAGCGAGCCAGCGTCCTCCCGCGCGGGAAAACATTGCGCGTCATTGCCCAATGGGCATGCGGCGTGTCACCATTCCATATAGGAAGGTGTTCCCGAGGAGCCCGCCGATCATGAATCGCATTCCCACCACCTCGATGATTCGAGAGCGCGCCCGCTGGACGAGTTGCGGACTCATCGTTGGTCTCGTCGGCGGACTCTTTCTCGGCTGGATGTTCCACGGCCTTGTCGGCGTGGTCATCCGGATGGCAATCGTCATCCTCGTGCTCTTGCCGTTCATCGCCGCGCTGATCTTCTGGTGGAGCACGCGGCGCAACCGAACCGTCAGCCGGTCGGTTGAGGTCGACATCGAGACAATCCAGGAAGCGACCTGGCGCGACGCCGCTTCATCCCAACGCGATGAGCGCCGCTATTGACCGTCGCCGGACTCGCTTCACACTCGCTTCCTCCCGACGCGCATCAGTGCGCCACTCCGCCTATCGCCCCTCATCCATTTGCCGGGTACACTTGAAAGCGGGACCATGATCTGACCCAGATGCCGCGCGTGGTCCACAAGCGAAAGAGCCAGCGCGGCGCGGGGACGGATGGAGATAGACGCTATGGCGGCGAACTTTACGGTTGAGGATGTCCGAGAGGGACTGAAGTCGGTCTACGACCCAGAGATCGGCATCAACATCGTCGATCTCGGGCTCGTTTACGACACTGAAATCAGCGAGAGCGGCGATGTCCTCGTCACGATGACGTTGACATCGCTCGGATGTCCGCTCGGTCCGGTCATCGTCCAGGAGGTGCAAAACGCGCTGAAGGACCTGCCCGGTATCGGCGAGATTGATGTCAAGCTCGTCTGGAGCCCACCGTGGTCGCCGGAGATGATGAGCGAGGAGGCGAAGGACGAGCTGGGGATCTGGTGATCCCGCGGCTCAGAATCTACTGGCGCGAATGGCGGGGCCGGGCGGCGCTGGCCTGCGTGGCATTGCTTCTCCCGGTCCTCGCCCTCGCCGGCTGCGCGACCGGCGCGCCGACCGTCGCCTCGAACCCAACGCCGACCCCACTTCCCACCGATACGCCGACGCCCACGGCCACCGCGACGGCAACGCCAACCCCAACGGTTGCCGTCGAATCCCCAGCGCCGGCTACTCCCGAGGAATCAACGGACGAAGCGTCAGAGGAATCGCAAGAATCGGCCGCGAGCACGCCACGACGCCGGGCAACTCGAACGCCGACCGTGGGCCCGACGCCTCGTCCCTCGCCGCCGGAGCCAGACGGCAGCGGGCTGAGCCAGATTTACGAACGAGGCACGAGCGGCCGGCCGGAGGTCGCGCTGACCTTCGACGCGGGCTCGGATCGGGGGAAGGCTGAGCAGATCCTCGACACGCTCGCTGAATACGGCGTCAAGGCGAGCTTCGGCATCACCGGTCAGTGGGCCGCGGACAACCAGGACCTCGTGGCGCGGATGGCCGAAGAAGGCCACATGATCTTCAACCACTCCTGGAGTCACCGGTCCTTCACCGGCTTCTCGACGGCCGGCTTCGACGAGGGCGTCCTATCTCCGGAGGAGCGGTACAAGGAGATCGAGGACACGGAGCAGGTCATCCGCGAGGCCACCGGCGGCTACGACACGACGCCGTACTTCCGGCCGCCCTATGGCGACATTGACGATTCCGTCCTCGCGGATTTGGCGGACGCCGGCTACTACATCACGGTCATGTGGAGCTGCGACTCGCTCGGCTGGAACGGCGCCTCCGTCGAAGAGATCCTCAGCCTCTGCGTCGAGAACGCGCAGCCGGGTGACATCATCTTGATGCACGTCGGCTCCGAATCGCTCGACGCGGAAGCGCTGCCGGCGATGATCGAGATGCTGCAGGAACAGGGACTGGAGCTGGTGACCGTCGAGGAACTGCTTCAGCCGTAGAGCCGGTGGCTTCGCTGGTCGAGGACGCCGCCCTCTACGTCGTCCCCTCCTGCGAGCCTGAACACCATCTCCGCTCTACCGCGCGCTGAGTCGCGACTGAGCGTCCCCGTGCCGGGGTGACTCCCAGACCACTTGGTAGGCAGTCGATCGGGTCAGGCCGTTTCAACTTGAATTGAAAAAGGAAGAAGAACCAGAAGGATCACTCGGGGAAATCGGGAGGCGCCGCGCCCTGGGAGAATTCCCGTCACCTTAGGCTAATCGGCCGGAGTTCGACCGGCGTCTCCCGCCTCATCTCGGCTCATTCGCTGAGCCGGCGCATCGGGATCATCACGGAGGTATCGGCGCGCGACCTCCTCCCCCGTCTCTTCATCGATGAGGACTAATTCACCGGTTGCGCCCGCCGCAACGAGCTTCATCGCTATCCGCGAAAGCTCCTCTTGGCGGGCATGAACATCCGTCGTGTGCCCGACCACCGTCGTCTGGCCACCGACGCGATGCTCGATTCGGTATGCGCTCATCGGACAATCGCGCCGGGCAGCAGTACGGCGCGGCGGCCGGGCACTCGATGCATGATGTCACTCGTTTCCGCTGGCGGCGACGAGGCGACGATGCGCGAGGGCCGACGCGCGGTCGCGCGAGCAGTCCCTGCCACCGCCAGCGCCGCCCTTACGCGCGGTGGAAGTGCAGCTCGGCGCCGTCCTGGCCCTCGACGATGTCGAGCGTCATGCCGTCGAGCGCCTCCTGGAGATCGGCCGCGACAATGACAACGACGCGCCCGTTCCGCTCCACGACCTGGTCGAACTCGCCCGGCACGGACAGAGCCATGCCCAGCTCACCCTGCGGACCGGCGAAGATGAGGACCCCCTCATTCTCCGCGGCGTCGTTCGCGTCGCGCACCTCTTCCAGGAGATCCAACGCCTGCTCTGTGACTCGCAACATCCGGTACTCCTCCTTCGCCGCGTCCTGTCTGGTCCGTGGCCGATGTATGCTCGCGCCCATGCGATCGAGCACTAAATGAAGTCCGCATCGCTTGCGCGACGCGGGATCGTTACGCGACGGTCATCTCGCGTCGGCATGCGATCTTTGCCTACCTCCGCAAGACGCATGCCGCATTACCGATGGCGGAAGATGATCCGGCCACGCGTGAGATCGTACGGGGACAGTTCGACGGTGACGCGATCGCCAGGGAGAACGCGAATGTAGTGCTTGCGCATCTTCCCGGCAAGGTGTCCCAGGACGCTGTGCCCGTTCTCGAGCTCAACCGTGAACATCGCGTCCGGCAAGGCCTCGACGACGCGCCCCTCGAAGGCCAGAGCCTCCGGGTTCTGCCGGCGAGGTCGCTCCTCGGTCTGCGTCGTGGCCGGTCGCGCTGGTCGCGACGGCTTCTTGTATGTCGTCTTCTTTCGCAATGAACACCTCCGTAAAGTCTTTCCCGCTCAGGTCGAGGGCGTCTCGGCCTGCGCGGACGGGGAAATCAGTGGCGCAACGTCGGCGCTGCCTGGCTCCGCTCGCTCCGTCGCCAGGGGAACCAGCTGCCGCTTCGGCAGATCCGGGTGAGCTGGCTCCCGCGCCACGGTCCCGGCAAGTGCCGCCTGACGATCGAGCCACTGCCGCAGAGCCCGGCACTCCTCCCGGTCCAGCCACGCATCGATGCCCGTCCGAAGCTCCGCGAGCACGCGGATCAGGGCATCCCTCGTGAGCTGTCCTTCCGCGACACACGACGGCGCCGCGGGATCAACGATGCCGGACCGCAGACACCGGTCGATGCGCAGGCACCAGAACCGGGGTTGATCCGGATCGCGCATCGGCGAGATGCGGAACAGCGCCCCCGAAGCGCGCGATCGCATCAGGAATCCGAGTCCCTGCGGAACGCGAGACTCGACGATCTCGAAGCCCTGGCCGCTCATCGGCGCCACCCTCGCTCGAACACGCGAATCGGTTGGGTAAGCGCCAGTGTCGAATCAGGGAAAACGATGAGGGAAGGCCAAGGCGTCCAGAACATCGCTCCCGCTCGTTGCCCGCCGTGGCTAACCTAACGCCACGCCAACGGGCCGACACGACGGCGACGACGTCATTGGACGCCGGTACACCCACCGATCGTGGAAAGCCGGTCAGGGAATCCCCTGGCCCGGGTGCAACTCCATCCTACCACGTTCTGTCCAGCAGTGGCCGCCGGAATCCAGCATTCCGCCAGCACGGCAGCCGGTCACGGCCATCGCGTCGTCACCCGGATAGGTGGAGAACGAAACACGGCCCGCCGGGCACTCGCCGAACGGGCCGTGCTTTGGTGGCGGTGGCAGGATTCGAACCTGCGACCTGTGGGTTATGAGCCCACCGAGCTACCACTGCTCCACACCGCTGCCATGAGTCTAGCAGGTATCAGTATTTATGTCAAATCTGGCCCGTGCAAGGGCGATCCGCCATCCGCGCTCGCCGGTAGCCACTCCTACCACGAGATGATATCGCTGGATTCCCACCAGCATCAGACAGCGTTCGCAAGGTGCCACGGAGCCCAGCGGGTTGACAGCGTTCGCAACCGGACGTAGAATCCCAATTAGAACATTTGTTCGTATTCGGGTTCGGGGGAAAGGGGATGCCTTCGCGGATGAACGACTCACGCGCACCGCGCGATGCCGGTAGCCGGGCCGGAGAAACGGTCCTCCGGTGGGAGTGCGCGTGTCAACAGCCGCCCGTCTTGCTCGGGACGTATGAGCCGCGCGGACCGATCAATCTCAAGGTCCGCGACCGCTACTGGCACATCGTGGGCACGGCCTGGACGGTTTGTCCGAAATGCGGCGCCGAGCATGTCCTGACCGTCCCCGTCGAGGCGGCGGGTGACGAGGAACGGACGTAGGGGATCACCGGTGCGTCCCCCGACCTTGCAAGCTCCGAAGAGCCTCCCAGCGCTGAAGCGCTCGCCATCGTCTCCGCGGGACGACCGCGGAGCATCGTCGCTTCATCTGGATCGCGCGGTTGTGGAGGAGCGCATCTCACCCATCGCGCTCCGGGAGGGTGTCTTGTGGAGCTTGTCTATCCTCGCCGTCGGGACCGCGTCGCGGATCGGCATCCGCGCATCGTGTCGCTGGTACCTATCTCGCCCCCGCTCCTGCCGCTACTGCCGAGCCACGGTCCGATTCCCGATGACGTGGACGCCGCGCTCACGGTGGCGGCAATCTCCGCGCAGCGCGGCGACATCGCTGCGCGCAACGCGCTCTATTTCGCGCTGGAGCCGAAGATCGGCCGCATCGTTCGACGCTGCGCGGCCCGATTGCGCTGCCGGCCGGGCGCGCTGATCGAGCCAGACGACATCGCCCAGGAGGCATTCGTCCTCCTCGCCGACCTGATTGCCCGCTGGCCCGGTCATGGCTCGTTCGTCGCTTATTTCCTGGTCGCATTCCCAAGGGAGCTGCACCACGCCGCGCGGCGCTCGCTGCGCGGCCTCTCACTCAACGTGCCTGAAGACGAAGCCAAAACTTCCCTTTCGGTTGAGGACGAGTCAGCGAACGCGGAGACGATCGCGCTGGTGGAGGATTTGATTGCTCGTCTCGATCGCTTCGACCGCGAAATCTTGGTGCGGCGCGGCCGCGATGGCGACAGCTTCACCGCGATCGCGCGGGACCTCGGGGTCAGCCGCCGGACCGTGCATCGCCGCTGGTCGCGCCTCCGCTCCGAGCTACGCCTGGCATTGCGCGACGGGAGCGAGGAATTGAGCGTTTCTGGCCAACGGCCGCGATAATGCTGACCGGTGCGTCTCAGAGTCGCAGCCCCGTGATACCATGACGCCAACGGGCACTGACCCGTCAGATGCGAGCGACGGGTTTCGAGCTCCACCGTAGGAAGCGGCGATTCGCTGGCTCGAAGCCCGCGATCTGCAGCATGGAGCGTTTTCCCAGCACGAGGTGATTCCAGATGCCGAAGGTCACTCCATCGGCGGCAGATGGGGATGCCGCCATGGATCTCCCCGCGGAGCCACAGATCTTTCCCAACGTCATCGCCGCGATGGGCAACACGCCCCTCGTCCGGCTCAACGCCGTCACCCGCGGCATCCGCACCCCCGTCGTCGCCAAGCTGGAAATGCTCAATCCGGGCGGCTCCGTCAAGGACCGGATCGGAATCCGCATGATCGAGGAAGCAGAGCGACGTGGCTGGCTGAAGCCCGGCGGAACGATCGTCGAGCCGACAAGCGGCAACACCGGCGTCGGGCTTGCCATGGCCGCCGCGGTCAAGGGATACCACTGCATCTTCGTCATGCCGGATAAGGTCGCGCCGGAAAAGGTCGCGCTCCTGCGCGCCTACGGCGCCGAGGTCGTCACCACGCCGACCGCCGTCGAGCGCGATTCGCCCGAGAGCTACTACTCGGTCGCCGACCGGCTGACGCGCGAGGTGCCGAACGCCTTCCAGCCGAATCAGTACTTCAACCCGATGAATCCCCGCGCCCATTATGAGGCGACCGGGCCAGAGATCTGGCGGCAAACGGCCGGCCGGATCACGCATTTCGTCGCAGGTGTCGGCACCGGCGGCACGATCTCCGGCGTGGCGCGCTATCTCAAGGAGCAGAATCCAGAGATCAACGTCATCGGGGTCGATCCGGAAGGGAGCATCTACACCAGCGAGAACATCCACACCTACAAGGTCGAGGGAGTCGGCGAGGACTTCTGGCCGGGCACCTTCGACCGGACAGTGGTTGACGAGTGGGTGCAGGTGACCGACCGTGACGCCTTCCTCACCGCCCGCCGCGTGACTCGCGAGGAGGGCATCCTCGTCGGCGGCTCGGGTGGGATGGCTGTCTGGGCGGCGCTCGAGGTCGCCAAGCGCGTGGACGACCCGAACGCGCTGATGGTCGTCCTCCTGCCGGACAGCGGTCGCGGCTACCTGTCGAAGATCTACAACGACGACTGGATGCGGGAGAACGGCTTCCTCTCCCGCTTCAGCCGGCCGGTGCGCGTTGGTCGCCTGATCACCGAGCGGGATGGCCACCTGCCGAGCGTCGTCGCCGTCTCCTGCACGGATACCGTCGAGCACGCGATCGAGCTGCTGCGCAAGCACGACATCAGCCAGCTGCCAGTCGTGCGCGATGGCGCCGGCCTCGATCGTGGGCAGGTCGAGGTGCAGGCCATCGTCGGATCGATCCAAGAGCGGTCGCTCCTCGATCATCTCTATCGCAAGCCAGACATCTTGAACGCCGCTGTCAGCACGATCATGGACCCGCCTTTCAGCCTGGTCGACGCGAATGAGGAGATCGAGCGCGTCTTCCCGCTCCTAGCCAGCGGCTCGCAGGCGGTGCTCGTCGAGCGCGAGGGGTACGTCGTCGGCGTGATCACGCGCTCCGACCTCCTCGATTTTGCCGCGCAGCAGTCGCGCCATGGGGCTCTCGATTAGAGGCACGTACGGGGTTCGCACCAGGGCCGTTTCGAAACAACGCTAGAGGAGAGACTAATGCAGCACGATGGCCATGAAGGATCGCCCGCCGACCTGCGCTTCGAGACGCGCGCGATCCACGTCGGCCAGGAGCCAGACCCTGCCACCGGTGCGGTGATCACGCCGATCTACCAGACGAGCACCTACGTTCAGGAGGGGATCGGCAAGCACCGGGGCTATGAGTACTCGCGGACAGACAATCCGACGAGGACGGCGCTCCAGGAAGCGCTCGCCTCGCTCGAGGGCGGACAGTGGGCGCTCTCCTATGCAAGCGGGTTGGCCGCGACGCAGAACATCTTCTACCTGCTCCGCCCCGGTGACCACATCCTCCTTTCGGACGATGCCTACGGCGGCACGTACCGGCTTGTGGCCAAGGTGATCAGCAACTACGGGATCGACTTTTCCCTGGTCGACATGACCGACCTGAACGCGGTCAAGGCAGCGCTGCGACCGGAGACGCGTCTCGTCTGGGTGGAGACGCCGACCAATCCCTACCTGAAGATCGTGGACATCCGCGGTGTCGCGGATCTGGTGCGCGGGTCGCGAGCGCTCCTCGTGGTCGACAACACGTTCGCGTCGCCGTACTTGCAGCAGCCGCTCGCGCTCGGCGCCGACCTGGTGCTCCATAGCACGACGAAGTACCTCGGTGGACACTCCGACGTCGTCGGGGGCGCCGTCGTCGGCAACGACCCCGAGATCTACTCCACCCTCAAGTTTCTCCAGAACGCCGCTGGCGCGGTGCCGGGCCCGTTCGACTGTTGGTTGACGCTCCGCGGCATCAAGACGCTCGCGCTGCGGATGGAGCGACACAGCGCCAACGCGCGCGCGGTCGCCGAATTTCTCACGCAACACCCAGTCGTCGAACGCGTCTACTATCCAGGCTTGCCATCGCACCCCGGCCATGAGATCGCTGCCCGGCAGATGAGCGACTTCTCCGGGATGGTCTCCTTCACAGTACGCGGCGGCTACGACGTGGCGGCGAACATCGTCACGCGGACGAAGATCTTCAAGCTCGCGGAAAGCCTGGGCGGCGTCGAGTCGCTGATCGAGCTGCCCGCGCAGATGACTCACGCCAGCGTCGCCGGAACTAGCGCTGAGGTGGTGGACAACCTGATTCGCCTCTCGGTCGGCATCGAGCACGTTGACGACCTCATCGGCGACTTGCGGCAGGCGCTAGCCGCGGTCGAGTCAGGCGTCACAACGGCTCGATAGCGGGCGACCAAGCAACGCAGCGCCGGAGCGCCCTACCGATGAGCGGGGAGCGCTCCGGCCTCTTTCTTTCCCACTAGACGAGACAGGGCGATCAGTCCCGGCCCCCGCGAATTGGGCCATTTCGATTCGTTGCACTCGATCGGGGAGTGGCGATCAAGAATGCTCGCCCGACTCGCACCCCCTGGTAACGCGAGCGGACGAGCGATCCGGGTGCGCTACGCTCCTTCGAGATGGGAGCGCGCGTCATTGGCGATCTTGGTTCGAATTAGGATGGGAAGATAGCAATAAGAAGAGCGAACGCCGTACCGACGAGCCCGACTACCCCAAGCACGCGAAGGATCAGGTCACGCGGATCGAGGCGGTCGTCGGCCGCCGGCTGATGCATTTCCTGCACCGGATTTCCCCTTCCCCTTAGATTGTTTGGTCCCCCCGGTATCCCGGCCAGATCAGTCCGGCGCCAGCCCGCCGCACCCCGAGCCGGCGTCGTCTCGATCGTGATCTCGCCGGGGCCGACCCGATTCTAGGGACTCGTGTGCCTAGCTGTCAATCGAACGAATGATCGCTCGACTCTCCTCCGCGATCCCGCTCCTCGCCGCGACGAGCGCCAGCCATCTGCGCGCTCGGCTGGTCCTGACAAAGATCCGCGCCGCTACCTGCCACGCGGTAGAACGTGTCCCGGTCGATCGCCATTTCGAGCACGTGTAGCTCGTATCGCTCGCGGCCAACCCACTCCAGGTGCTCGCCCGTTTCTCGGAAACCGACCCTTCGGTAGGCGCCGATCGCGCGGGCATTGTGGCGAAAGACCTCCAGGCGAACGGCGTCCAGCCCGTGGCGCTCGAACGCCTCGGCGAGGACCAATCGCGTCGCCTCCGTTCCGTAGCCCTTTCCCCAGCAATCCTTCTCGCCGATGACGATCCGAAACAGGGCGGTCCGCGGCGGATGCATCGTGAGATCGGTCAGTGCAGTCGTGCCGATCAGCCGGTCGGTTGACGCCTCGTGGATCGCGAAGCAGAGCCCGCGCGCCGAGAGTGGGAGGATCAGTGTCTCGAAGTAGCTGCGCGACTGCGCGAGCGAGAGCGGCCGCTGATCGTGCCGCAGCAACCGAGCGATCTCGTCGTCAGCGTACCACCGCTGGAACGCTTCGAGATTGGTGGGGACATGCCGCCGCAACCGGACCAGCGTCCCGTCGCGGACGAGAGCGCCGACCTCCTCCCTGCCCTCGCCATCCCGAGTCTCATCCATCGCTCGCTCTCCGCCCGGCCGCGTTCCCCTCGCGCCACGCCGTCCGCCGATCGCCGCCAGTCGCTGGCGGAGCCCGGCTAGGCCCTTCCGCATACAAGATTCCCTCACGTCAGGGGCGACCATAGGCAGAGCGGCCAGGCAAGAGCCAGACTCGGTCCAGAGAAGGCAATTGAGCAGTTGTGCGCGTCTCGGTTCCGCATCGTCATCCGTCGCCGGGGCCACACCCGCTCGGCGAGAGCCGAGTATATCACCGCGCTTGACGGCTTCCTCTCTATAATCCCCAGTGACGCGAGGGGACACCCGGCGCCGCGGAGGGCTCAGCAAGGCAATGGCCGTGACGAAACGGATCGGATCGAGCGAAGTCCGCTACGCGTCGCGGCGAGCCGTATTCCTCCTCACTCTCTGCGCTCTCACGCTCGCCGCGCTCCTCCTGCGGGAGCCTCCAGCGGCCGATGCGCACGCTCGCCTCGTAGCGTCCGATCCCGCGGCCGCGAGTGCCCTCACCACCGCGCCCGCCGCCTTCCGCCTCGTCTTCAGCGAGCCAATCGAGCCTAGCTTCAGCAGCGCGGACCTCCGCGATACGAGTGGCAACGTGGTCGCGACGCTGCGCCTGCAGGCCGCACCCGACGACTCTCGCGTCCTCATGCTCCACCGCGACGACTCGCAGGCCCTAGAGCCGGGAACGTACCTCCTGGTCTGGCGCGTTCTGTCGTCCATTGATGGTCACGCGACGACCGGCTCCCTCGCCTTCAGCGTCGGCACCGGCCAGGCTCCCGTTATCGCGGGCACCGGCGACAGCATCTCGCGACCTCCCTGGTGGCGAGTCGCCATTCATTGGTTCGAGGTCGCCGCGCTCGTGGTGATGGCCGGCGGCTGGACCTACGGCGCGCTGATCCTCCGGCCCTGGCGCGACGCCGGAGAGACGGGCCAACGGCTCCTCGCGCTATGGCAACGCCAATGGGCAATTGCCGCCGGCGCGCTCATCGTCGGCATGGCCCTCGCGCTCGTGGACCAGGCGGTGCTGGTCAGCGGGCAGGCTTCTGGCTCCAATGGAGCTCCTGGTCTCCTCTGGCAGATCCTCACCGCCTCGCGGTACGGCGCAACCTGGCTGTCCCGGCTTGGTCTGCTCGCGGCGCTAATGATCGTTGCCCAAACGGCGTTGCGCCATCAACTCGGATGGCTGGCCGGCCTGGCGCTTTCCGTTCTGGCGCTGCTGACGATCCCGCTTTCCGGTCACGCGGCGGCAGATCAAGAGCCCGCGCTGGCGATCATCAGCGACTGGATCCACCTCGCCGCCGCGTCCGCCTGGCTCGGGAGCCTCGCCTACCTCGCGCTGGTTCTGCTGACGCGCGATGGCCGCACGAGCGACGCTGCTCCGACAGTTAGCACGCTCATCAGCCGGTTCTCTCGCCTCTCGGTCGCCCTCGTCCTCGGCCTCATCGTCACCGGCATCGTCAACGCCGCGACGAACGTCGCCGGCCAGCGATCGTTGATCACTCAGGACTACGGCACCGCCCTCCAGATCAAGATCGCCTTGGTCGTCGCGGTCCTCGTCCCAGCCGGCGCCAACCTCCTGATCAATGTGCCTCGCCTGCGCTCCGCCGCTGATTCGACCGCGACGCCACGTGTGCTCACCGCCGTACGGCGCACGGCTCTCGCCGAGCTCGTCATCGGCGCGACGATCTTGCTGGCCGCGGCCACACTGGCCGAGATTCCCCCGGCCGATGGTCCGCTGCCGGTCGATGTCGCGGCACGCATCGTCAACATTGATGAGCAGGCCGAGGTTGGCGATTTGCGCATCCGATTGCAAGCCGCGCTCGCCGGCACTCCCGACGATCGGTACACAATTGCCGTCGCCACTGCCGATGGGCAGGTTCCCGAGAACTTGCAGCGCGTCATCGTCCGCTCCACGCTCCTGGGCGAAGACGGCAACGAGATCGCGTCCGACCGCTTCGACGCGGACGCACTGCCAGAATCGCCAGGCACCTACACGTTCCCGGCGCTGCGACTCGCCACGCAGGGTCCCTGGGACTTGACGATCACGGTCCGGCAGGCGGGAGTCGAGGATCAGCAGGCGAGCGTTCGCATCGACACGCGGGGCTCAGGTCCGCTGCCGCCTCGCACCGTCGCGGATACCTGGCGCTGGCCCCGGCTGACTCCGGTGGGTTGGTTCTCCGCCGTGCTGGGCGTTGTCATTGCCATTGGCGGCATCGTCGGTCTCCGATTCCTCCGCGGAGTCGAGCCGCTCGCCGGCTCACTCGTGCTGACGATGATCGCCCTCGTCTCCGCCGGCTTCATCGTTTCCGCTCTCCGGCAGTCGGTTCCAATCACGCCGAGCACACATCTGACCAATCCGATTCCGGCCGATGAGGGAACGCTCCTCCGCGCGGAGACGACCTACGCCCAGTACTGCCTCGTCTGCCATGGCGATCGCGGGGCAGGCGTCGAGACGGATAATCCGCTCCACGCCCACGGCGACGCCGCAGACCTCACCGACACCACCTCTCGCGCCCAGCGGGACGGAGATCTCTACCACGCGATCACCTACGGGGTACCCGGTACGGCGATGCCCGCGTATGAGGAGGCACTAGACGAGCGAGAGCGCTGGGAGCTCGTCCGATACCTACGTTCCCTGCAAGGTGTGGGTTCCTAATCGAGGCAGGGGAGCAAGCTCAACCTCTCCCGTTCCGCGCCGCCAGCCCGCGGCGAACTGCTTCGGTGGCAGCAGCTGCCGCGTCGATCGGTGATGCTCCCGCGAGCGTCGCGGCCAGGAACGCCGCGAAGAAGATCTCCCCGGCGCCGGTCGCATCCTGAGCGGGCACGAACTCGGCGGGCACACGCGCCTGCCCATCCGGCCAGGCAACCGTGCACCCCTCGCCCCACGCCGTCGCGACGAACGTTCCGCCGCGAATCTCCACCAACGTATCCAGTGCTGCCTCGGCGTCGTCGGACGCGATCGCAACCGCTTCGGCAACGAACGGCAGGTCACGCCGATCGAGGCAGACAATCACCGACTCCTGGACCAACCGCCTCCGTAGCGCCGCCGGGTACGCGTCCGGATCGGGCTTGACGTGCCAGGCCGCGCCGACTCCCAGCGGCCGCTCCGTCAGCAAGGCATCCGTGAGCGGCGCCGGACCTTGAGTCACTGCCAGCAATCGAGTCGTGGTGAGCAGGGAGTGTCCTGACTCCGTGAGGCCGAGCGCTGCCGATCCGCTCGGATGGAACAGAATGGTTGGCCGCCCCTCCGGATCGTGGATCAGGTAGCGCCTCGGCGACGACTGGCCCGACCCGACAGCCACACCGGAAGTCTCGACACCGGCGGCTTGCAGCCGCTCCAGGTAACGCCGCCCGAGATCGTCATCGCCGAGCCACGTGATGAGCCCCGTCCTAATCCCCAGCCCAGCCAGCACGAGGGAGACGATCGGTCCGCTCCCGCCGAACTGCGGCATGGGAGCCACAGGTCCACTGAGCAGCACCTGCCTCCCCGGCGCTGGTGACGCGTCAGCGCGCAGTACGACGTCAATCGAGGCATAACCCGCAACGAGAACATCCACGCCCGCGCCCCGATCACCCATACGGCTCTCCCGAGGTCAGCCACGCCAACGCGGTCGCAATGTCGATCACATCGCCGAAGTAGCGCTGAATATCTTCGAGCGACGCCACGTGCAGATGCTGCTGGCTGGAGGTCACGGCCTCGCGCACGATCGTCGGCCGGAAGCCGTACGCGAAGGCGTCATGCACCGTCGCGCGGATGCAGACGTTTGTCTTCACGCCTACGATGAAGAGTCGCTCAACACCCTGCTCGCTGAGAAGGAGCGCGAGATCGGTCGCGAAGAAGGCGGAGTACCGGCGCTTGTGGATCACTGGCTCGCCGGGCTCCGCCTCGAAGCCCGGGAACGGCTGTGCGTCGAACTCATTGCGGATGCAGTGCGCCGGCAGCTTGTGTCCCTCGAAATCGTTGAGGAGCGGATCGTGCCACTCGCGTGCGTGGACGACGAGCCGCCCGGACGCGCGAGCCGTTGCCAACAACGAGCGGATCGGCTCGATCACCGCCTCGTAGGCCGGGTGGTAGAACTGGCCACGAGGATCGAAGAAGGCGTTGTTGACATCCACCAGGAGGAGCGCGAGGCGATGCTCCGGCCGCCGCTGCCACGGGTGGTCGTTTGCCGTCATCCGGCGCTCCTCTCATTTGACATCGTCAGCGCTGGCGGCGCGTGACCAGCCTCAACCTGACGATGACCGCGAGATACGGCAGCATCCGCACGCTGGAGCATCACCCCGGCGCTGCCATGCCGGAATGACGCAGCCTCAAAGATACCGAACACGATGGATGCCAGCGCGGCCAGATTCGGCGCGGCAGGGCGTGGACAGGGGCTCGGCGCGGCGCGCTCAGCCGGCAGGCGAACGGCAGTCCCCAATCGCCGCCTACGGGACGTCAGCGAGCGGTCGCGATCCAGGTCTCAACAGCGTCGGGGCAGGGAAAGCGACTCGACGGCCAAACGGCAACTGAGCACGGGATAGCCGCTGGAAAGGTTGTCACCTTGGGGTGGGTAGCAACGACCCTCGCCTGACCGCATCGGCGATCAGCGCCTCGCTCTGAATTCCGCGCCATTGGATCGGCGCCGGCCGGCTCGCTCACGGATGCCGCGAGACCTCTACCGACGCCGAATTAGCTAGAGCTGGATTCGTTAGAAGCTGCTGTATCGCGGGGAGTTGGCCCGCCGCTCCTGGAAGCACTCGCGGCAGTAGACCGGCTTATCGGAGCGGGGCATGAACGGCACTTCCGTCGCCTTGCCGCAATTGGAGCAAACCGCGGGGTACATCTGGCGCGGCCCGGACGAGTAGCCACCGCCGTAGCCGCTGCTGTAACCGCCGCTGTTGTAGCCGCCGGAATTCGTACCGCTGTCGTACCCAGCCGCCGCGCGCTCCGCCTTGCGCCGCGCCCGGCACGCCGGACACCGCTGCGGATCGGAGAACGCACGCTCCTGATAAAACGCCTGCTCGCCTGCCGTGAATACGAACGTCTGTCCGCAATCTCGGCACGTCAGCGTCCTGTCGCTCATTCCGCCCGGACTCTCCTGTCGCGGCGTCGTCCGCGACTCTCTACGAACTACGAAACCAACGAACCGATTGCTGACGGTCAGGCGGAATCGAGCACGGGATGCGCTTTGCCAAGCTAGCAAGCGTGTCCTACGAGCGCGCGCCTGGGAAACGTCAATGTTGTCTATTATCGTATGCTCGCCTTTTTGTCAACGGGTTTCCCCGGAGTTTTCCAGAGATTTGGGCTGATTCATGTCTCGACTGACACCCGTGTCAGGTTTCGACCGGGCGTGGCAGTTTCCGCGCATCTGCGCGCTATGTTAGGATGCCGAGGAGGATATCGGCGCGCCAGCAAGCGCGCCGCCTTTATGGATGCCGCGGCGCATCCGCGGCGGAGGGCGAAACGCGCTCAATGAACGTCCACGAATATCAAGCGGCGAACCGCCTCAGTCAGTACGGTATTCCCGTCAATCCTGGAGAGGTAGCGACGACACCCGAGGAGGTCCAGGCCATCGCGGCCCGGATCGGCGGACCGGTCGCGGTCAAGGCACAGGTCCACACCGGCGGCAGGGGCAAAGCGGGAGGCATCAAGCTCGCGCTGAGCCCGGAGAGCGCTCGCACCATCGGCGAGCAGATCCTCGGGATGGACATCCGCGGCCACACCGTCCGCAAGGTGCTCGTCGTGCCCGGCGTCGAGATTGCCCAGGAGTTCTATCTCGGCGTCGTCCTCGACCGGCCACGGCGACGGATCGCCGTGATGGCCAGCGCCGAGGGCGGCGTCGACATCGAAGAGGTCGCGCGCGAACGGCCGGAGAAGATCGTCAAGATGCTGGCCGATCCATTCCTCGGCTTCCATGCCTACCAGGCGCGGGAGCTCGGGTTCCGCCTTGGCATTCCGGCGGACAAGATCGGCGGCTTCGCGGCGATCGCGCAGAATCTGTTCAAGGCCTACGTCGAGGACGACGCCACCCTGGCGGAGATCAACCCGCTGGTGTTGACCAAGGATGGCGAATGGCTCGCTCTCGACTCGAAGATGAGCTTCGACGACAACGCGCTTGCGCGCCACCCAGAGATCGAGGAGCTGCGGGATCCGGATGAGGAGAACGCGACCGAGCTCGAAGCGCGCCAGGCGGGGATTTCCTTCGTCAAGCTCGACGGAAACATCGGCTGCATCGTCAATGGCGCCGGTCTCGCGATGGCGACGATGGACGCGGTCAAGCTCCACGGGGGAGAGCCCGCCAACTTCCTCGATGTCGGTGGCGGGGCCAGCGCGGAGCAGGTCGCGAAGGCGTTCCAGCTCGTGACCGCCGATCCGAACGTCCGAGCGATCCTGATCAACATCTTCGGTGGCATCACCCGCGGCGATGTCGTCGCCACCGGTATTCGCGAGGCGCTGCAGAAGGTGAACGTCGCTGTACCGATCGTGGTCCGGCTCGCCGGCACGAACGCTGAGGAGGGGCGACAGCTCCTGGCCGAAGCCGGCCTCCAGGCAGTGGATACGATGGACGAAGCGGCGAAGCGCGTCGTCGCCGCGGCGAGCGGATCGTAGCGATGGAGGGCGCCGCGAGGCTGGCGGCGCAAAGGAGCGAGGCTTGAGCATCCTCGTAGATAAGAACACCCGCTTGCTCGTGCAAGGCATCACGGGCCGCGAGGGGTCGTTCCACACCACTCAGATGGTCGAGTACGGCACGCAGGTCGTCGCGGGCGTCACCCCCGGCGGCAAAGGCAAGACGGTCGCCGGCGTGCCGGTTTTCAACACCGTTTCCGAAGCGGTCGCCGAAACCGGAGCCAACGCGTCGATCATTTACGTGCCCGCGAGGTTCGCGCCAGACGCGATCTACGAGGCCGTCGACGCCGGCATCCCCCTCGTCGTCTGCATCACGGAAGGCATCCCGATTCTCGACATGGTGCCCGTCTACGCCTACGTGAAGTCCAAGGGGGCGCGACTGATCGGCCCCAACTGCCCGGGAGTGATCACGCCGGGTGAGGCGAAGATCGGCATCATGCCAGGATACATTCACACACCGGGTCCGATCGGCCTCGTTTCTCGCTCCGGCACCCTCACCTACGAGGTCGTTGATGCGCTCACCCGCGCCGGGCTCGGCCAGTCCACGGCGGTGGGAATCGGCGGCGATCCGATCATCGGCACGTCGTTCGTTGATGTCCTCGAGCTGTTCCAGAACGATCCGCAGACGGAAGCGATCGTGCTGATCGGCGAGATCGGCGGGACGGACGAGCAGGACGCCGCCGCGTTTATCCGCGAGCACGTGACGAAACCGGTGGTCGGCTTCATCGCGGGACGCACCGCGCCGCCGGGCAAGCGGATGGGGCACGCGGGCGCGATCATCTCTGGCGGAACGGGCACCGCGGCAGAGAAGATCGAGGCGCTCAACGCCGCCGGCGTGCAGGTCGCCGACCGCCCATCGCAGGTTCCTGAGCTGATCCGCGCCGCGCTCGGCCGCTAACCCGCTTCGCTCGCGGGCGGTCAGCGCCGCATCCTGAAGCAAGAGCTCAAGACGGAGCCGCGCTCCGTGAGGTGGTCAATCAACTGCCTCCACGAAGCGCGGTTCTTGTTTCTGGCGCCGCGTTCTACTCCCTGGCGTGGGTGAGAATCGCGGCGCCGGATCGTTTCTGTGTCTTCTTAGGTTACGTGCCCTCGCTCAGAGGCAGGGCAACCGGTTCGCCGGACGCGAGGGATGCCTTGATCGCATCCACAACTTCCTGAACGTAGACGGCTTCATCCAGGCTCATCACGGGCTGCCGACCGCTCAGGATGTCGGCGACGTAGCCGGAGATGTGCGCCTGGATATCGCCGTAAATCCCTCGCGCGCCAATCGGCCAGTGGGTCAGATCCGGCAGACTGAATCCCTGCTCAGTCACCTGTGACACGCCATGGTTGGCGCCATCAATTGTGACGCTACCGGCGGTGCCAACGACGCGCAACGCCGCGTCGAGCGGTGCCGGGATGGTCGGCGGCAGCACCCAGCTCGTCTCGATCGTAGCGATCGCCCCGTTGTCGAACCGAAGAATCGCCATCACAGCGTCCTCCCGGCCCCATTCCGCGCTGCGCTTGACGACCGCCTCGCCGTAGACCTTCGTCACCCGGCCGCCATTGATCCAGATCACCGCGTCAATGTCGTGGATCGCGGTCGAGATCAGGAGATCGGTCCACGGGCCGTAAATCTCGGCCCCGAGCCGCGATCCGACACGCCGCGCGTAGTAGGTGCACGGCTCGCCAACCGCACCCTCGGCCACCGCCGCCTTGGCATGCAGGTACCGTGGGTCGGAGCGGCAGATGAAGTTGACGGTCGCCGTGACCCCGGTCTCCTTGATATCCGCGACGAGCTTGCGTGCCCCCGCCACATTCGGCGCGAGCGGCTTCTCCAGCAGCAGGTGCTTGCCTGCCTTCGCGCAAGCGATCGCCGGCTCGTAGCGATACTGCTCCGGCGTGGCGACCGAGACGAGATCGATCTCGGTGCTAGCGAGCATCTCCTCGACATTCGTGAACCAGGGCACGCCGAACTGCGCGCCGATCTCCTTGGCGCGCTCAGCGTTGGCGTCCGTGACCGCGACAAGCTCCGCGCGCGGATCTTCCGCGTAGACGCGGGCGTGCAGGCTGCCGATCATGCCGACGCCGATGACGGCGGCGCGAAGTTGCTTCATTGGCGACTCCTTAGGGTCGGAACGCCCGATCATGGCCGGGCAAGACGAGCGTCGGTCCCCACGCTTGCAGCCGGTCGAGGCTGGCGTTGAGCTGCGCGAGCTGATCCGGCGTGTACCAGTGGGAGAACTTTCGCTCCTCGTACTCGCTGCGCGTCATTGTCACATCGCCAGCGACGACGACGCGATCGCTCTCCGTCTCGACCAAGACGCTGATGTGCCCCGGCGTGTGTCCAGGCGTGGCGACTGCCGTCACGCCCTGGCAGATTTCCAGCTCGCCACCAGCCGGAACCTCCGTCACTCGGCTGAACTTGCGCAAGCGGGCCTGCACCTCTTCCTCGCTGCTCCCCGCCGTCAGGTACTCGATCTCGCCCGCGCCAATGATGAGCTCCTTGCCCGGGAAGAGCCCGGCGCTCGCCATGTGGTCGTGGTGAGAATGCGTCGCGATCACGAGATCCACGTCAGCTGGCGTCAGGCCAAACCGCTTCAGCGCCAGCGCCAGCGAGCCGTAGAACCCGACGTGGTGATTGCCGGGGTCAACGACGATCGTCCGCTCACCGCGGATGAGGACTGTCGTCGCGACCGGCAAGAATCCCAGGTTCGAATCGAAGAGTTGTTGCCGTGCCGGATCAATGCCCATCAGCAGCTCCATGCGGTCGAGCTGCATATCCGCGCTTCCGGCAACGTGATAGACGATCTCATCCTCGTGGAGACTGAAGCGCAAGCAGAAGGGTTGGATCAGCACATCCACGCGAGGCAATGTCATCGGTTTGACTCCTTCTTATCTCTTTGGAGTGTCCCCATCGCATTCGCGACGAGTGAGCGGCGTCACACTCCAGAAAATCGGCGTCTCGCTGGCCTACTTGTTCGCTCCAGCCGTGATCACCTGCGTAATCATCCGCTGGAAGATGGCCGTGAGGACAACGACTGGCAGCGCCGTCAGGACGGCGGCCGCCGCGAGCTGCCCGATCTTGATGTCATAGGTCGAGCGGTAAAGCCCCAACGAGACCGGCAGCAGCTTGAGCTGGCTCGTGAACAGGAGTGGCGTCAGGAACTCGACCCACGCCAGGACGAAGACCATCAGCAAGCCGGCCACGATTCCCGGCCGCATCATCGGCAGCACGATCTGCACGAAGAGCTGCAGGTAATTGCAGCCATCGAGCTGCGCCGCTTCTTCGACCTCGATCGGCAGCGCCTGCAGGAAGCTCCGCAGAATCCAGATCGTGAACGGGAGGCTAAAGGCAACGTACGGGATGAGCAGCCCAAGGAACGTATCGGTCAACCCACGCTTGACCGCCTGAATGTAGAGCGGCAGGACGAAGAGCAGGGTCGGGAAGAGATAGACGGAGACGAGCGCGCCCAGAATGAATCGCTTGCCGGGCATCCGCAGCCGTGCCAGCGCGTAGGTCGCCGGCAGCGCCAGCGCAACGGTCACCACCGCGGTGAGGATCGAGATGATGACGCTGTTCTTCATCGCCTCACGGATCGGGACGATGTGTCCCGGCGTGAGAACCTCGCGGAAGTGCTCCAGCGTGACGTAGCGTGGGAAGAAGCGAACATTCGTTGAGCGAATGTCCGACTCATGTTGAATGCTGGTCAGGATCACACCGTAGAGCGGAAACGCCATGATCAGGAAGACGATGATGGCGCCCACATAGACGACGATGCGCTCGACTCGCCGCCGCTGGCTGAGGGTCATGCCGTCACCTCTCCACTCCGGACCGCGATCCTCCAGCGCAGGAAGCCCAGCACGCCGAGGATGAGCACCGTCAAGATGGTCAGCGAGTACGCGGTAGCCGCCGCTGGCCCGAACTCCAATTGCTCGAATGCCTGCTGGTAGACGAGGTAATTAAGGGTGGTCGTGCCGTTCCCAGGACCGCCGCGCGTCAGCACGTAAATGACGTCGAACGCTTTGACGGCCCAGACGAATTGGAAGATCAGCACCGGCAGCGCGACGGGCATCATCAGTGGCAGCGTGATGTCGCGAAACCGCTGAAGCACGCCCGCGCCGTCAATCTCCGCCGCCTCGTAGGCCGAATCCGGCAGCGTCTGCAGCCCCGCCAGGAGGAAAAGCGTCGCCAGCGGCAGCGCGCGCCAGACCTCAGCGACGATCAGCGCGTGGAGCGCCCGCGTCGCGTCCCCCAACCAGATCGTCCGCCCGGCGCCGCCGAAGGTCCGGATCAGCCCATTGAGGAAGCCGTACTCGGCAGCGTAGATCTGGCCCCACAAGACGCCGGAGACGACCGGCGGCACCGCCCACGGCAGGAGCACCACGACGCGCAGCAACCCGCGCCCGACGAACTTGCGGTTGAGCAGCAGCGCGATCGGGAACCCGAGCACCACCGTCAGCAGCGCCGTCAACCCGCCGAAATAGATCGTGCGGAGCGCGACGGATCGCATCGTCGGCTCCGACACAATCTTCCGGTAATGCTCGAGCCCAACGTACTTGTCGGCCGAAAAGCTGACGATGTCAACGTCCGCGACGCTAAAGCGGAGCGTGAGAAACGCCGGATACAGGTAGACGCCGGCAACGACGATTAAAGCAGGCGCGATGAAGAGCAGCGCGAGCCGTGTCTGGTCGGGAATACGGCGCCGCCGCACCGCTGGCAACGGCGCTGCCCGCTGCTCAATGTTCAGCATGGCCGACTCCACGTTGGGCGGCAGGCGCGGACGCGGCGCCGGCAACGCAACACCGCTCCCAGCAGTTCCTGGAAGCGCGCGTCACGTCGTCAGCAGCGCGCCGCGCTCCTCGCCCGCCGCCCACGTCTCCGGACAGGTGTCTACTTCCGGCTCTCGTTGATCTTGTTCACCGCGTCGTCGAGCGCTTCCTTCGGCTGCTTCTTCTGAGCCATCACCTCGTGCAGCTCATTCGCGAGGATCTGGACCCAGGTCGTGCGATCGGGCGACCAACCGCCGTCAATCGGGTACTCATACGACTTCGCGACCGCCGTGTAGAACGGGAACTGCTCCAGGATGTCCGGCTCCTGCATGACATCGCCGTAGATGCCGGCCCAGCCGCCCAGCGCAATGACCCGCATCGACTCCTTGGAGACGATGAACTCGAGGAAGTCGAGCGCCGCCTCATCGTTCTCCGTGAACGCCGGCAGCCCGAAAAACTCGGAGCCGTCAACCGTCGCGCTCGTCTCGACCGCCGGATTCGGCGCGAAACCACTCTGCCCCGCGATTTTCGATCCTTCGGGGTTATTGGCGACCCCCGCCATGAATGGCCAGGTGATGAACATGCCCCGCTTGCCATCGAGATAGGCCGGAGACGCGTCGAAGACCCAGGTGTAGGTAATGACCGCCGGGTCAATGCACTTGTGCGTGTGCAGCAGGTCGTACATGAGCTGCGTGGCGGCGACTCCGGCCTCGCTGTTCATCACCGGCTGGAGATCGTCGTCTAGGAAACGGCCGCCGTGGGCCTGCAGCAGACCGCCCCATGTCCAAAGGATGTGGTCGCCGGCCCAGGCATCGGTGAACCCATAGACCTGCTCGCCGTTGTGCTCGCCGGTCATCTGCTTGGCGTACTCGATCAACGTCTCCCAGGAGTTCTTCGTCTCATGCCAGGTCGCGGGAGCCTCCGGATCGAGCCCAAAATCGGCAAAGAGCTGCTTGTTCCAGTGCAGGATCGGTCCACCGACCGCCCAGGGCACACCATACGTCTGCCCCTGGTAGACCGCCGCGCCCATGGCGCGCTCGAGGAGCTGCCCCTGTCCGCCCTCGCGAATCCGCTGATTGACGAAGTCGTCCACCGACTTCAGCCAACCTTTGTCCGCGAGGCTGGCGACCAGTTCCGCCGTCAAGAAGACCGCGTCCCAAGGAGCGCGGCGAGCGAGGAAGGCACTCGTCAACTTGTTCTGCAGATCCGGCGTCGTGATTTGCTCGATGTTCGTTTGGGCGCCGCGCTCTTCGTTGTACGTCTCGATAAGCTGCTTGATCGGATCCATATGTGAGCCGATCAAGAGTGAGGGTCCACCTTGCGCGCCCGCCAACTGCGGCATGGCGGCAGGAAGCGCCGCCAATGCGCTGGCTGCCCCCATTCCGAAGGCAAACGTCGCGCCCCGCCTCAAGATCTCACGTCGGGTGGTGAGACGTGACGCCGTGCTCGTTCGCATGATCTGCTCCTTCCATGCCAAACCCGGAGAGGGCTCACGAACTCGGGACTTATCGACAACTTTACACGAGATCTTTGGTTGTGTTCCAGATGATTGGATATTCTTTCACATTATGAAACGAAGCCGCGCCGGTCGCGCAGATAACGTTGCCCTTCAGGTTTTCTTCAGGGACATTTCAGGGACGATTCAATCCGATGCCTGATACTCTCATCAGACGGAACAGTGGCCGCCGACGCGGCCGGTGATCTCGCCGCTCCGGCCGGCGAGGACGCGGAGTGAAGGAGCCCCACTCACGATGGACACCTCAGCCAGTTACTCACGCGGTCCAACTCGCGCCCGCAACGCCATCAAGATCTTCTTGCTCGCGGCACTGCTCATCAGTGGCATCGCGGCGCTCAACTGGCCGATCACTTTCGCCACCGCAACGTTCACTACTGAAGCGACGCCGGCTGCCAACGCCACGACCACCGAATCCAGCGTGGCCGACGTTGCGGAGCGCGCCAATCCCGCGGTCGTGACGATCACGAACTACCAATCGCCGCGCAATCCGTTCACCGGCGAAGTAGACGACAGCCGGCTCCTCCCAGTCGGCAAGGGCTCTGGCTACATCATTGATGAAGATGGTCACGTCGTGACCAACAGCCACGTCGTCGAGGGTGGCGCCGCGTTCGAAGTCGAGTTTGCGGACGGGACCACGGCCGAGGCGACGCTGCTCGGCCAGGATCCGTTCCAGGATGTGGCGGTGCTCCAGATCGAGCTAGGCGAAGGTCAGACGGTGCCGGGCGTCCTCACTCTTGGCGATTCCGATACCGTGCGCCCCGGCGACCGCGTGATCGCCATTGGCAGCCCGTATGGGGAGTTCACGAATACCGTCAGCGATGGCTCCGTCGGCGCGGTTCATCGCGAGCTCGATACCGGCTTTTACCGGCTCCCGAATCTAATCCAGCACAGCGCGCCCCTCTACGAGGGCAATTCCGGCGGCCCGCTGCTCAACTTGAACGGCGAAGTGATCGGCATGAACGTCGCGAAGGCCATCCGCTCGTCCTACCCCGGCCAGTCCGATCCCGGCATCGGCTTCGCCATCGAGAGCAACGCCGTCAAGGAGATCGTTGACGAGATTCTGACGACTGGCCGCGTCCATCGGCCGTATCTCGGCATCGTCGGTCAGCCGATCGAGGGCGGCCACGCCGTTACCGATGTCGAGCCGGACACTCCCGCCGCCGATGCCGGCCTGGAACCGGGTGACGTCATCGTCTCGGTGGACGGCACGCGCATCACGGAGCGCTCACCCTTCCTGAATCTGCTGATCTTTGCACACAAGCCGGGTGACACGATTGAGCTAGGCATCGTTCGAGATGGTCGCGAATTGACGGTGAGTGTCACGCTGGGTGTACGACCTGTTGACCTCTGACAACGAACGCGGGTCACCCGGACCCGGGGGCCCGCAGATCCTCTCCTCTCCCCTCCCCGGAGCCCGTGGCGTTCTACGCCCGGCGCTCCGGTTTCCCGTGTCTGGGGTACCATCTTATGTAGCGAGCCGCGTTACGCGGCCGGCCTTCGCCCTAGCCAGCGGAGGGCTGATGCGCGCTACGGCAACGACAGAGCAGTCGAGCGGATCAGAGGACCGAAAGAGAGCGGCAACGAGCGCCACACCCGCCGCGCGCATTCTCGTCGTCGAGGACGAGCCCGCCATCGCCGGGTTCGTCCGCCGCGGACTTCTCTTCGAGGGGTATCAAGTCGAAGTCGCGAGCGATGGGCGCCGCGCCCTCGCGATCCTGCGTGACGACCCGCCCGACCTCGTCATCCTGGACTTGATGCTTCCGGGCGTGGACGGGATCGAGATCACCCGCCGCGTCCGGAGCGCGGAAACGGCAGAGGGTCGCACTCCCGTGCCGATTCTGATGCTGACCGCGCGCGATGCCGTTGCCGACCGCGTTGCCGGTCTGGAAGTCGGCGCGGACGACTACCTCGTCAAGCCGTTCGCGTTCGATGAGCTCCTCGCGCGCGTGCGCGCTCTCTTACGTCGCGCACAGGTCACGGCCACGCAGGCCGCCAGCCAGACGCTCCAATTCGAGGATGTGACCCTCGATCTCGCGGCCCGGACCGCCCACCGTGGCGAGCGCGCGATGCGGCTGACCACCCGCGAGTTCGACCTTCTGACACTGTTCTTGCGTCACCCGAACCAAGTCCTGACCCGAGACCAGATCATGGACCGAATTTGGGGCCAGGACTACTACGGCGACTCGAATGTTCTCGAGGTCTTCATCGGCAACCTACGACGCGAGCTCGAAGCGGGCGGTGAGCCACGCATCATTCAAACCGTGCGCGGGGTCGGCTATGTCCTGCGCACAACGCCCTGACAGCGGCGAGAGTACTCGATGACGACGATGGAAACGCCGCGACGCCACTTCTACCGATCGATCCGCTTTCGGCTGACGGCTTGGTACGCCATCCTCCTCATCGGCGTGCTTGTCGGCGTCGGGGTCCTGCTTTCTGTCCTGGTCGAGCGCAACCTGCGAGAGGATGTTGACCAACGCTTGGTCAAGACCGGCGGCAAAATCCTCCGCGAGATTCGTGTGCGTCCCGGTTACGAACGCGGCGAGTTCTCTGGCTACATTCCGAGCCTGGATCCGCTCGCGTCCCCCGGACAGGTCGTCCAGATCTACGACGTCTCTGGGAAGCTGCTCGCCTCAACCGGCGTCTCTGGCCATAAGCAGCTGCCGGCAGCGCCGCTTGACGAGTCCGAGCCGCGTCCAATCTTTGAGACATCGCGCTTCGACTCGATGTCGGTTCGCACCATCCACATCCCGATGATCACCGAGCGCGACGGCGTTTTCGTCGGCTCGATCATCGTCGGCGAATCGCTCGAGCCGTTGGAGCGGACGGTCGGCCTGCTCAAGAAGCTGCTCCTGTTCATCGGCGTGGGTGGTGTCCTGCTCGCCGCCGTCGGCGGCTGGGTGCTTGCGGGCCGCTCCTTGCGCCCCGTTGACCGCATCACTGCCACCGCCGCGGCCATCGCCGCCGACGCCGACTCCGGTCGCTCCCTCTCGACGCGGCTCGACGTGCCCGATACGGGAGATGAGCTCGCGCGCTTGTCCGCGACGTTCAACTACATGCTCGATCGCCTCGAGCAAACCTTCTCCTCTCAGCGCCGCTTCATCGCCGACGCCTCTCATGAGCTGCGGACTCCGTTGACAGCCATACGCGGCAACCTCGACGTTCTGGCGCGCCAAGCGACGGCGACCGGCGGCGCCACCAGCGATTTCGCCGAGGCACTGGCCGATCTCCGGCAAGAGAGCGCGCGGATGAGCCGGCTGATCGAGGACTTGTTGACGCTGATCCGGACGGAAGCGGTGCCGGACGACCGAGCACGCCACCAGCCGGTGCGGCTCGACCTCGTCGCGCAGGATGCCGTGCGGACAGCGTCCTCGCTGACTCAGGGCCAACAGCTCACCGTCTCGGCGACGCGGCCCGTGACGATCGTCGGCGACCGCGACCGCATCACGCAGCTTCTGCTGATCCTGCTCGACAACGCGATCCGGCACACACCCGCGTCCGGCGAGATCACGGTGAACGTCGAGGCCGCGGGGACAAATGCCAAGCTCACGGTCCGCGACACCGGGGAAGGGATCGCGCCCGAGCATCTGCCCCATATCTTCGAGCGCTTCTACCGGGCTGACCGCGCTCGAGATCGCGCGACCGGCGGCACCGGTCTCGGCCTCTCGATCGCTCAGGCCATCGCGCGCTCCCACGGCGGGGATATCAGCGTGCAAAGCATCCCGGGCCAGGGGAGCACCTTCACCGTGACGGTCCCGCTCGCGCCGCTGCAGCTGGTAGCGGCCACGCCTCAAACGGCCGCCGCCACCGCCTGAACGCATAGCCCAAAGGTCCCGAAGCTCAATCACCACACGGAAGTCCCCGCGTAGGAATTCTTGGGCTTGTGACAGGGTACGTCGTCCTGTTGAATGGCTGCGTGCAGAATGGTGCCTCCCCGTCAAGGCACTGCGATAGATGATCCCCGGCGCCCCGCGGGAAAGGCTTGCTGCGATGTCAGCACTGAGGCCAATCCACGCAATCGTCTTCCGCTGTCATGCCCGGTGCCTGCTGCGGCTCGCGTCCCTGTGCGCGGTCCTTACGCTGCCCGTGGCGCTGGCGGCGACCGCAGTCGGCAGGGCTCCACTCGGCCAAACGGTGGCCGCCACTTGGATCGCCTTGGCCGCTCTCCTCGTCGCCATGATTGCTGTCTTGCGGATTCGATACGGCGAGGCTGAGACGCGCGGCGGCTGGCGCCTCATCGGCGCAGCGGCTGTGCTCTGGGGCGTCGGGCGGCTCGGTGACGTTACGCTCGGCGAAAGCTCAACCGGCAGTTGGCACTCACCGATCGCTCACCTCAGCGCGTTACTGATGCCGCCGCTGATGGCAGCCGGGCTCTTGCAGCTCGGCATCTTGGGTCAGCCGACTCACGTCTGGTGGCGCCGGTTGGTCGTGAGCGCGTTCGCGGCCTTGGCGCTCGCGGTTCCGCTCGCACTGATCCTCGTTCGAGTTGGCCCGGCTTCGAGCGCCATGTCGCTGCTCGAGCGAGCACTGTGGTTCGCCCGTCTCACCAGCGACGGCGCGATCCTCATCGCCACGGCGCTTCTCATCGGCGGAAACCGATCGCTGACCGCGCGCTCTGCTGCCCTCCTCACGCTGCCGCTCGCCGTCGTGGCCGATCTCTGCTGGCTCATGGCTCAGGCATTCGAATTGCCTGCCGGGATGCTCTTGGCGGCGGTGGCCTGGCTCGCCGCGATCGGCGCCTTGGCGCTGTCTGTCGTCGCCGACCGCCAGGCGCTTTCCCGCGCACTCCGCTCGCTCGCTAGCGTGTCGTCGCTTCTCTCAGTGGCAGTCGTCTTGCTCGCGGCGCTGGCCGTCGGCTGGACGGCGCTGCGAGCTACCGTGGGCAGACAAGACGCGCTCGTCATCGTGGTCGGGCTGGGTAGCATCGCGCTCGTCGCCATGCGGCAGCACCTCGCCCTGCGCGACGCGCTCCAGCTCGCCCGCCACTTCTCCCAAGCGTCGGAGCGGGATCATCTGACCGGGCTCTTGCACCAGACAGCCGCGGTCGCACAGCTCGAAGCTGAGCTGGAACGGGCACGCCGGCTGGGCAATCCCGTCGCCGTGGCGATGATCGACATTGACGATTTCAAGGGAGTCAACGACAACCACGGCCACCAGGCTGGCGATGCCGTGCTCCGCGAGCTGGCCCAGGTGCTCGCGAGCAGCTGTCGAGAGACGGATATCGTCGCGCGCTACGGCGGAGACGAGTTCTTGCTCGTGCTGCCTGGCTTGGGTCTCAACGAGGCTCGCGGCGTCGGGCAGCGTCTACTCGCCCAGTTGAGCCGTCACCGGGACTTCATCGACCCGTCGAGCGGCGCGGACATCAGCCTCTCGATCGGCCTCGCCGTCACGGTGACGGGGGCACTCTCGGCGAGAGACCTCATCGCCATCGCCGATTCCGCCATGTATGACGTCAAGCGCTGGGGTAAGAATCGTGTCCATATCGTCAACGCCGATACGCTGACCACCGAGGCGCTCTTCTCCCAGCGCAACAACTTGCCGCGTCCTCGGCAGCGGCTTTCTCCCGCCTATCGCGTGCAGCAGGCGTGCCTCCGCGGCCGAGCGATGCCCGTCCTCATCCGCTCCGTGTCGCACGTTGACGGGTGGTGCCCTAGCGGCTCGACACCGCCCGCCGCCTTGTATCCCATGCAGATTGCCTCCGACTCGGCAAGCTCCCCGCGTTGAGCGACGCGCGATCCCGCTCGCGTCCAGGCAGGCGTTCAGGGAGCCCTTGGGCGTCTGGCGTAGCTCAGCGGGTTGTAGGCATGGCCGCAGCTTCTTCGCGCAAATCTGCGAAGAGCGCGGTGCTGAGATAGCGCTCGCCCGTGTCCGGCAGCACGACGACAATCAGCTTGCCGCGATTCTCCTCGCGCTGCGCAACCTTGCGAGCGACATGGGCAGCCGCGCCGGATGAGATGCCGACCAGCAGCCCCTCGGTTCGCATCAGCTCGCGGCTGGCGGCGAATGCCTCATCGCCGCTGACATGGGCGATCTCATCGATGATCGAGCGGTCCAGCACATCCGGGACGAAGTTGGCGCCGATCCCCTGAATCCGGTGCGGCGCTGGCTGCCCCCCAGCCAAGACTGGCGACTCCTTTGGCTCGACCGCGATGATCTGAACCTCCGGTTTGAGCTTCTTGAGCACTTGCCCACAGCCGGTGAGCGTGCCGCCCGTGCCGACGCCGCCAATAACGATGTCGACCTGTCCGTCGGTGTCCTCCCAGATCTCGACCGCCGTCGTCTGGCGGTGGATCTCCGGGTTGGCCGCGTTCTTGAACTGCTGCGGCATCCAGGAATTCGGGATCTGCGCCAGCAGCTCCTCCGCCTTGCGCACCGCGCCAACCATCCCTTCCGACGCGGGCGTCAAGACCAGCTCCGCTCCGTAACCGAGCAGCAGGACACGCCGCTCCATGCTGAAGCTCTCCGGCATCGTCAGAATCAGCCGGTAGCCGCGCGCCGCTGCCACCCAGGCGAGTGCGATGCCCGTGTTGCCGCTCGTCGGCTCGATGATCGTGGTCACGCCCGGCTTGATGATTCCTCGTCGCTCGGCATCATCGATCATCGCGACGCCGATGCGGTCCTTGACGGAGTAACCGGGAGAAAACGCCTCGAGCTTGGCCACGAGCGTGGCTGGAGTATTCGGCGCGAACCGCGCCAACCGTACCAGGGGCGTATTCCCGATCAGCTGCGTGGCGTCCGAGGCGATCTTCGGCCGGTGCCGGCGGACGATGGAATCCGCTGAGTCAGCATCGCGCGGCTCGCCTGTGGAATGCGTAGGCTCAGTCATTGGTTGGCGTTCCTTCGTCGTTTCAGAGCGGTCCCTTCCCGCGCCAGAGCATACCAATTCCGGATTTTTCTATCCGAATATCTCGGTACTCCGGCGTCTACGATTCGACTGCGACCTCGGCGGGAGCGCGGCCAATCTCTCGCTGGTACGCGGCCTCGCTGCCGATCCAGACCGCTCCGTCGGCATACTGCTCCTTCTTCCAGATCGGAACGATCTCCTTGATCCGCTCGATCGCGTATCGGCACGCCGCGAACGCCTCCTCGCGGTGCGGCGCGGAGACGCTGATCACCACGCTCGCCTCGCCCACCTGCAGGGAGCCGATCCGGTGCACGATCGCCACCTGCTTGACGTCCCATCGCTCACGCATCTCATCGCCGATGCGCCGCAGCATCTTCTCAGCCGCCGGCGGATACGCCTCGTAGTCGAGCGCGATCACCTCTTTGCCGCGCGCCACATTCCGGACCGTGCCAGTGAACGTGACGATCGCCCCGCTCCCCGGATCTGCCACCAGCGCCTCGATGGCCCGCGCATCCAGCGGCTCCTCCGTCACCCAGAACCGCTCCGCCTCATCCGCGCCACCGCTGACGGGCGGGATGATCGCCAGCTCGTCCCCATCCGAGAGCTGGTGCCCCGCCGGCACGTACTCCTGATTGACCATCAGCATCACCGAGCGCTTGAGGCCGGCCAATTGCGGCGCCTCGGCCAAGACCCGCTCGAAAAGCTCGCCGGCTGTCGTGCCGGATGGGACATCTCGCGTCTCTTCCGACCGGCCGAGCACCTCACGAACTAACGCGAAATAGCGCAGGTGAACCTGCATGCTTGCCTCCACAGCCGCGCCGCTCGCTCATCGCGGCGCCCCGGAGAGCAGCCCAACTCTCCGGAAATCGGTCAATGTCGCCCGTCTCACGTCCCCGATCCCCCGGTGATGGAGTATAGTCGCGGTCTGGGAATCCGCCCGGCACATTTCAAAACGTAGAGGACCAAGCCGATGGCGACATTGCAGGAACTCCTGTCGGACGTTGACGCTGCTCGCGACGAGATCGTCGAGCTTACCCAGGCGCTGGTGCGGATACCGACGGTCAACACCGGTGTGATGCCGACCGGCAATGAGACGCCGGCCGCCGAACTGCTCAGTGAGCGATTGACGGCCGAGGGCATTCCGACCGAAATCATCGAATCCGCGCCCGGCCGCGGCAATCTCGTCGCCCGCTGGGAGGGCGAGGGCGACGGTCCGAGCCTGATGTTCATGGGGCACCTGGACGTCGTGCCGGCGGAAGACGAGGAGCAGTGGATTCATCCGCCCTTCGCGGCGGAGGTCGCCGATGGTCGGATCTGGGGTCGCGGCGCCGCTGACATGAAAGCGACGGTGGCCGCGGAGGCCATCGCGCTGATCGTCCTCAAGCGGCGCGGCGTCGTGCCCTCAGGCGACCTCCGCCTGGTGGCCGCCGCCGATGAAGAGGCCGGAGGCGCGTATGGCGTAGGGTGGCTCGCCACGAATCGCCCGGACACGTTGCAAGCAGATCTCGCGATCAACGAGGGTGGCGGCCAGCCGATCCGCCATGAAGGTCGTGTCACCTATCCAATCGCGACCGGTGAGAAAGGGCGGCTTGAAGTCGAGATCACGGTGACGGGCCGGGGCTACCACGCCTCCGCCCCGTGGATGGCCGACAACGCGATCTATGGCGCGCGCCCGGTCCTCGACCGCATCTGCGCGTACCGTCCCGAGGTCTCGGTCGATGCACTGATGTTCCGGCATCTCGGCGCCGCGCTCGGCCTCGACGATCCAATCAGCCCGCAGGCGCTGGAGCGATTGATCGCCGACATCGAGACGCGCGACCCGCTGCTCGCATCGTGGCTGAAAGCCGCCTCGCGAATGACCATCGCGGCAACGATGATCCGCGCCGGCGTCAAGAGCAACTCCATTGCCGAGACGTGCCGGATCACCTGTGACGTGCGGACGCTGCCTTGGCAGGACGATGCATACGTTGCGCGTGAGCTGGACAAAATGCTCGACGGCCTCGACAACGTCCGCTACGAGATCACGACGACCGCGGAGCCGAGCGCTTCCCCGTACCAAACGCCATTCATCGAAAGACTGATGTCCGCGACGCGAACGGCGCTCGACCGGCCGGACATCTCGTTCATGCCGGGATTAGCGACTGGCTTCACCGATTCGCGGCTCGTGCGACCGCTCGGCGTGCTCGCCTACGGCTTCACTCCCGTCCATCCCGACTCCGATCCCAACTACGCGGGAGCGCACAACGTCAACGAGAGCATCGCCATCGAGGACGTGTTAGTGATGACGCGGACGTTTGTCGCGCTGGCGTGGGAGCTTCTTGGGCAGTAGAGAATCCCTTGGGGATCGGCGCACCGGCATCGCTCACCTGAGAAACGCGGAGCCGTGAGCCAGCTAGACTCACGGCTCCGTGCGGATTGATTCCGCTCAGGCATTGGCTATAGCCTTCCACGCCCGAGCATGATGTCTAATCTGTGAACAACGAGACTAGCGTGGTTGGCTCATGAGCCGGCCGAGCACACCACGGATGCGCTGGGCCGCCTCGTAGTTGCTGTGCTGAATCATCCGAAAGATCTCGGCGGCCTCTCGGTCTCCAGCCTCGTCAGCGTCTGCCTCGTATTGCTCCAGCACCTCCTGGCCTTCGAGTAGGTTGCTGAGCGTTGTCACCAGGTCGTACTCGAGGTTGCTGATCCCGAACTCTTGCGTGCCCTCCACCGGCGAACTCCTCCTTATTGCGTGATCGGCGCCGTCCCCGTTGGACGGTCGTCACGACTCCGTTCATTGCAAGGCCGGTGCCAGGTCGCGGTGAACGCGAGGGGGTACAGCCGGGTAGGCAAGCGTCCGGTCTCGGATAGCTAATGGGTTGCTAGCTCGCCGCGGGCGGCAGCGGCGCACCGAGCATGATCGCCTCGACGTGCTCCCCGGCCCGGTACGGCTCCTGGCGAGGGGGAATGACGAGCAACGCATTGGCGCCGACGAGCGACATGAGCCGGGACGAGGCCTGGTTGCCCGTCGTCGCCGCGACGAGTCGCCCTTCCGCATCCGTCCTCACAATCGCCCGCTGATACTCGATCCGATCAGTCGGCGGCGTCTCGTGCGCCAGCGTCACCGTCACGCGGGGCCGGTCGGCGGCGCCGCGCCCGGCGAGCACGGCCAATGCCGGCCGGATGAACAGCTCGAAGCCGACCAGCGCCGAGACGGGATTGCCGGGTAAGCCGAAAATCAGCGTGTTTTCGGCGGTCGCGAAGTTCAGCGGCTTCCCCGGCTTCATAAAGACACGCCGGAAGTGGACGGTGGCCAATTCGCCGAGGATGGCCTTAATGAAATCGGTCTCGCCCATCGAAACGCCGCCGCTCGTCAGCACGACGTCGCTCTCGGCGATCCGCTCCCGCAGCACCGCCGCCAGCGCGTCCCGGTCGTCCGGCCCCTTTCCGGCCCAAACGACCTCAGCGCCCGCGTCCGCGAGGGCGGCGATCAGGCTGAAGCGGTTGGTGTCGCGAATCTTGCCGGGCTGGAGCGGCTCTCGCGGCTCGACGAGCTCGTCGCCAGTGGAGAGGATACTGACGCGCGGCCGCCGAAAGACGGGCACCGGATCGAGCCCGGCGCCAGCTACCAGACCGATCTCCGCCGGACCGAGCAGCGTCCCGGCCGGCAACAGCCGGTCTCCCCGGCGGAGATCGAACCCGACGGGACGGATGTTCTCGCCCGGCTCGACCGACTCTTGATGGATGATGACGTGATCGTCGGCGACTTCGGTGTTCTCGACGCGCACGACCGCATCCGCCCCGGCCGGCACTGGAGCGCCCGTCGTGATCCGGACCGCCGTGCCCTCGGTAACCTCGACACTGATCGGCTGCCCAGCCGTCTGGACACCAATCACCTCGCGCCACGGCGAGGCATCGGCGGCAATGACCGCGTACCCATCCATCGTCGCGGCCGGGAACGGCGGATGATCCTCAGCGGCGATCAAGTCCTCCGCCAGGACGCGCCAGGCAGCCCGCTCGAGAGGAACCCACTCCGTTGGAAGCGGCCGCGCATGCTCCAAGACGATCCGGCGCGCCTCATCGGGATGGATGAGACGGTCGAGATCATTCTGGGAAGCGGTCGTCGAACCTGTAGCCTCATCCACCCCGACTACTCCACCCGCGCGAGCTCGGCGTATCGCCGATCCTGCACAATCCGAGAACGAATAAGTCCGGTACCAAGGCAACGAAGCGTCACCATGTTCCCGCCCCTCTACCGTCGAGAGATCCTACCACCGCGCGCCCGCACGGCGACCGCTTGACTAGACAACACGCGCTTGTGAGAAGATTCACAACGCGCGTTGACGCGAGGATGTGCCGGGCATACAATCATCATTGCTTCGGGCGGTTCCCTTGGCACAAGCCAAGCACGAGTAGGCGACGGATGATGCCGCAGCAGCAGGCCACGACTGAGGGTACTCGGACGAGCCCGGAGGCCTCCGCCTTCGGGTCGGTTGGCGTGCCCGCTCCCAACGGCTGCGATCATCCTGCCGTAACCGAGGCAATCGCCCGACTCGACACTGCCGTTCGCGAATCTGCCCTAAACGCCGACGCCGAACAGATCCATCGCGCCGTCCAATTCGCGATCGAAGCGCACGCTGGCGTCTGCCGTCGCTCCGGCGAGCCGTACGTCGTCCACCCGATTGAGGTCGCGACGATCCTTGCCCGGATGCGACTCGATCAAGAGACGATCATCGGCGCGCTGCTCCATGATGTCGTCGAGGATTCGGGCGTCGAGCTCAGCGATATCGAGAAGCAGTTCGGCAGTCGCGTCGCGCGCCTCGTCGACGGCGTGACCAAGCTCGGTCGCATCCCGTGGACCGGTGACGCCGACCACGCAACAAAGGAACGGGCTCGCCAGGCAGAAAGCCTACGCAAGATGTTCCTGGCGATGGTCGACGACATCGGCGTCGTGCTCATCAAGCTGGCCGACCGCCTGCACAACATGCGGACGCTGGACGCGATGCCGCGGGAGAAGCAGCTGCGGACGGCCCAGCAGACGATGGAGATCTACGCGCCGCTGGCGAACCGCTTGGGGCTGTGGCCGATCAAGTCGGAGCTCGAGGATCTCTCCTTCAAGTACCTGCAACCGCATGAGTACGCGATCCTCAAGCAGAAGCTGGACGAGCGCGGCCGCGACCATGCGCAGTACCTGGCCAAGGTCCAGGAGCAGCTGCGGGAAGCGCTGGCCGCGGCGGGCATCAACGCCAAGCTGACCGGCCGCTCCAAGCACATCTACTCGATCTACCGGAAGATGCGCCAGAAGCGGCGCTCCTTCGAGGAGATCTACGACGTCATCGGCGTCCGCGTCCTGGTCGATAAGAAAGCGGATTGCTACGGCGCGCTCGGCGTGATCCACGAGATGTGGCACCCGATCCCCGGCGAGTTCGATGACTACATCGCGACTCCGAAGGAGAGCATGTATCAGTCTCTCCACACCGCGGTGATCGGCCCAGAGGGGCGCGCGCTCGAGATCCAGATCCGCACGCACGAGATGCACGAGGTCGCCGAGTTCGGCGTGGCGGCTCACTGGCGCTACAAGGAAGGCGCGAAGCCGGACGCCCGCCTGGAAGCGAAGATCGCCTGGCTGCGCCAGCTCATGGAGTGGCGCGACGAAGTTCGCGACGCCGAGGAGTTCGTCGAGTCGCTCAAGAGCGATGTCTTCCAGGACCAGATCTACGTCTTCACGCCCAAGGGAGACATCATCGAGCTGCCGGCAGGCGCGACGCCGATCGACTTCGCCTATCGCATCCACACCGAGGTTGGTCACCACTGCGTCGGCGCGAAGGTGAACGACCAGTGGGTGCGGCTGGATGACAAGCTGCAAAACGGCCAGGTCGTCCAGATCATCACCAGCAAGACGAAGGGGCCGAGCCGCGACTGGCTGCAGGAAGACGCCGGCTACGTCACGACTGCTAGCGCCCGCGAGAAGATCCGGCAGTGGTTCCGCCGCCAAGAGCGCGAGGAGAACATCGCGCAGGGTCGGGAGATCCTCGAGCGCGAGCTACGCCGCCTCGGCCTGGATCTGAAGGCGGAGGACCTGCTCAAGCACTTCCCGCGGTTCACGAAGGTAGACGACTTCCTCGCCGCGATTGGCTACGGCGGCGTCTCGCCGCAGGCGATCGTTTCCAAGCTCGCGGCGGACGGTGGGGCCAAGGACGTCCTGTCCGCCACGCCTCACGTCCCGAAGCCGAGGACGCCGCAGCGGCTGACCGTGACCGGCGTCGGAGATTTGTTGACGAACTTGGCTCAGTGCTGCCAGCCGGTCAGTGGCGATCCGATCATCGGTTATGTCACGCGCGGACGCGGCATCACCGTCCACCGCGCCGATTGCCCGAACGTCGCCAATATCCCGGACCCGGAGCGCCTGGTCCCGGTCGATTGGGGCGATCGCGGCAAGGACGACACCTTCCCAGTCGGCATCCGCGTCGTCGCCTGGGATCGCGTCGGTCTCCTCAAGGACATCAGCACGATGCTGGCCGATGAGCGAGTCAACATCCTCTACGTCCACACCACGACGCATGACGACCGGACGGTGACGCTCGATCTGACGCTCGAAGTCGTCGACGTCGCGCAGCTGAGCCGGATTCTCCATAAGTTGGAGAACATTCAGTACGTCTTCGAGGTCCGCCGCGATACCTCTGGCGGACGCGCCGGAGCGGCGGCATGAGCGTCGGGGCCCGGCCAGCCTTGGCGATCGGCGAGGTGCTGATCGACCTGATCGCGGCCGACGGCGCCAACCGCCTCGAGGACGTCACGACCTTCGTCGCGAGACCCGGTGGGGCTCCTGCCAATGTCGCGGTCGCGCTCGCTCGACTCGGCGTACCGAGCGCGTTTTGCGGCGTCGTCGGCGACGATCCGTTCGGTTCCAAGCTCCGCGCGACGCTGGACGGCTTCGGCGTCGATATCTCGCGGCTCCGCGCGACCGACAAGGCGGATACCACCATCGCCTTCGCTTGGAAGGATGAGCGGGGCGATGGTCACTTCCGCTTGCTCCGTCTCGCGGACGTGCTGCTCGCCCCGGACGATATCGCAGCGGCCCGGATCGAAGATGTCTCCACGGTCATTGTCGGTTCGGTGGCGTTAGCCGCGGAGCCGTCGCAAACGGCGATTCTGGCCGGGGTAGAAACCGCAGCGCGGGCCGGCATCCCGATCTGCTTCGATGTCAATCTCCGGCCGACACTCTGGTCGTCGATGGACGCGGCCAGAGCGGCCTGCGAGCCGATCATGCGCCAGGCGACGCTCCTCAAGCTCAGCCTGGATGACGCGCGCTACCTCCTCGATGCTCAAGACGTCGAGACCGCGCTGAACCGGCTCGACGCCTACAGCGCTCCCTTCGTCGTGCTGACCGACGGCGCGAGGGGAGCCTGGTTCGGCGGCGCGCGAGCCGTCATAGACGGCGACAATCACCTCCCCGCCTTCTCCGTCGACGCCATCGACCCCACCGGCGCCGGCGATGCCTTCACCGCGGCGCTCGTCTCCCGGCTGCTCGCGGCCGACTGGCAACGCCTGACGCGGGACGACGTTCGCTTCGCCTCGGCAGCCGGGGCGCTGACGACGACACGCCACGGGGCGATGGACGCTTTGCCGACGCCGGCGGAGATCGGGGAACTCCTCGCGCGGGAGTGGGTCACCTGACCTCGGGCCGCACCTGCCGGCCGCGCTGGCACATCTGACAATGAACAGCCTATAGTCGGCATTGCGCCGGAAAGGCGTGACTATTTCGCGGCGATCTGCCGGCAACCGCTAGGACTGATGACCGAATACTCGAACGCCACCCCAGTCGATGCGGAAGCGGGCAGCGGCGCCCACGAGCGGCCGACAGCCACGATCGCCGTACCCGATCCTCGCCTGCGTGACGCGGTCATCGCGGCGGCCCGCTCACTCGGCTATTCGGTCGGCACGTCCACCGACCTGACCTCCCGAGCCCATCCTCCCGTACCGGGGGCAATCGGCCTCATCCATCTTCACGCCCCAGGCGCGCGCACGGCCGTCATCGCCCTGGTCACACGTCTCACCCCCGGCACGGTCGCCGCGCTTCCAACCGGCATCGATCACGCGATCGGCGCGACAGCCGACGCGAACACCATCGCCGCCGAGCTAGCGTTGGCGGAGCGTCGCGCCAGGAATGAATCGGCACGCATCGACCAAGCGCGTCGCGCCGACGACGACCGGCTGCACGCGCTGGTCGCCTCCGCGCAGCGCCAGGCTCGCGAGCTTTCGCTCCTCCATCAAGTGCGGACCGCGCTCGGGCGACATCTCGAGCTGCCCGCCATCTTCCGCACCGTCGTCGAGGCAACGGCCGCGACGTTCGGCTACTCGCACGTCAGCGTCTATCTCCTCGAGGCCGGTAGCACGCTCGTCCTCCAGCATCAGGTCGGCTATGACCGCGTGCTTCGTCGCATCCCGATCGAGCGAGGCATCATGGGGCGCGTCGCCCGGACCGGGCAGCCCGTGCTCATCGAGGATGTCACCACAGAGCCCGATTTCCTGGCGGCAGTCGAAGACCTGACCTCGGAGGTCGCGGTCCCATTCTTCGGACAGGGAGCCGTCGCCGGCGTGCTGAATGTCGAAAGCAAAGGGAACCAGCGCCTCGGCGCCGCCGATTTCCGCTTGATGTCCGCCATCGGCGAGCATCTCAGCATCGCTGTCGAGCGCGCGCGCTTGCACGAGGACGTCCGTCGCGGCGCGGAACGACTCCGCCTCGCGATGGAAGCCGCGGCGATGGGCACCTGGGATTGGGACGTCGTCAACGGCCAGGTGTACTGGTCGGAGCAGATGGGTCCCCTCTACGGACTGCCGCCCGGCACACCTGGCCTGGATCGCGGCGCATGGTTCGCCGTGATTCACCCGGACGATCACAAGATCGTGTTCGACGCGGATGACCGCGCGATCGCCGGGGATGGCGACTACGACGTCGAGTATCGCGTCGTTTGGCCCGACGGCACGGTCCGGTGGCTGGCTGGCCTGGGGCGCGTCGTCGAGCGGGATGCGACCGGCCGGGCCGCGCGGCTGATCGGCGTCACGATGGATATCACCAGCCGCAAGCGGTTGGAGGAGGAGCGCGTCCGGCTCGCTCAGGCCGAAGCGGCGCGGATCGAGGCAGAAGAAGCACAGCGCCGCATCACTGACATCCTCGAGCGCATCACGGCGGGCTTCATCGCGATCGATCCGGAGTGGCGCTTTACCTATGTCAATGCTCGCGCGGCGGCGTTGCTCGGAAAAGCCGGCGAGGACTTCATCGGTAAGGAGATTCGAGAGACGCTAGCGACCACCGTTTCGCCATCCTTCCTTCAGCACCTGCGAGACGCGGTGGATTCCCAGCGGGCCGTCCAATTCGACGAGTTCCTGGCGCGGCGCGACCGCTGGCTCGAGATCCATGTCTATCCCTCGCCGGACGGCCTTTCGCTGTATCTCCAAGACGTGACGGAGCGGCGTCGCGCGGCGGAAGCACTTCAGCGCAGTGAGGAGCGGTTCCGCTCACTCGTTCAAAACGCGTCGGACATCATCATGATCGTCGCTGGCGACGGGACCGTTCGCTACGCGAGCCCGGCAATCCAGCGAGTCATCGGCCTCTCCCCGCAGGAAGTGGTCGACAGCGGACCAATCTGGCAAACGTTCGCCGGTGATGCCCAGCGGCTGCGTCGCGCTTTCAACCGCATTTCGAGAACGCCCGGCGTCTCTCCACCCATCACCGTTCAGGTGCGCCACCGGGATGGCTCGAAACGTTGGCTGGAGATCACGGCCACGAATCTCCTCGATGACCCGGCCATCGGCGGCATCGTCGCCAATTGTCGCGACATCACCGAGCGGCGAAAGGCGGAGGAGGATCTGCGGTTCCTTGCCGAAACGAGCGCGCGCCTCGCCGAATCGCTCGATCCGGCGACGACGCTGAACGCGGTCGTAAGCCAGGCCGTCACCTACCTCGCGGACTGGGCAGTGATCGACGCCATTGACGATCACGGCCGTATCCAGCGTGTCGCGGCCGCCCACAACGATCCGCGACTCCAGACGCGATTGCTTCAGCTCGACCGTCCGGCGCTCGATCCCGGGGCAACCGAGGGACCAGGCGTCGCCTTGCGGCTAGGCCGATCGGTCCTCTACTCCGTTATCGACGACGACCTGCAACAGCAGATGGTCGAGGATGCGGAAACCTTAGCCGAGTTCCGCCGCCTAGGATTCCGCTCGGCCATCGCCGTGCCGCTCGTCGCTCGAAATTCGACGCTCGGCGTGCTGAGCCTTTACGCGAAGATGCCCGGCCGCTACGGTCAGCCGGAACTGATCTTGGCCGAGGAGGTCGCGCGGCGCGCGGCGACAGCGATCGACCACGCGCGTCTCTATAACGAAGCGCAGACCGCGATCGCCGCGCGCGACCAGTTTCTCTCAGTGGCCGCGCACGAGCTGCGGACGCCAATCACCGCGATGAACGGCTTCAGCGAGCTGCTGCGCCGCGAGCTCGCCCAAGCGGAACCAGAAAGCTCGCGGGTGGGAAGGTACGTCAGCCGTCTCGCTGAGGCGGGCGACCGCCTCAGCGCCCTCGTCGACGACATGCTCGACGTCTCCCGCATCCGCCTGGGTCAACTTCCGCTGAGACGACAGCCCTTGGACCTCGTCGAATTCGTGCACCGCATCGGCTCGAGTTACGAGGAGCAGCTACGAGGCAGCCAGCACACTTTCAGCTGCCGCCTGCCCTCTGAACCGATCTCCCTGGCGGCCGACGAGGATCGGCTCGAGCAAGTGCTCAACAACCTGCTCGACAACGCCGTCAAGTACTCGCCTGGTGGCGGCACGATCGTCCTCTCGCTCGCGGAGTCAGACAATGGCGCGCTGATCTCGGTCCAGGATGAGGGCATCGGCCTGCCACCGGAGGCGCTGGAGTCGATCTTCGAGCCGTTCGGTCGCGCGCCGAACGCCGCCCGTAGCAATCTGCCCGGGCTCGGCCTCGGTCTCTTCATCTCTCGCACCATCGTCGAGCGGCATGGCGGCCGTCTCTGGGCCGAGAGTGCCGGCGAATCGCACGGCACCACGTTTTATGTCTGGCTTCCACGAAGCGGCGCCGCAAAGTCGCCTGAGTGACGCGGCCTAGACATATACGTCCGCGTCTGTACCGACGCCTGGGTCGTCGTCCCTTCGGGGCGAGAGCGCGTACCATATTCCAGCGCGCCGGCGAAGGTGACCGGGCGCAAGGGAGTTTGGCGTGCCTTCGCTTTCAGATCCCGTCGCTTTCAGTCTCTTCGGCATCGACGTCCGCTGGTACGCGGTGTTCATCCTCACTGGCATCGCCGTCGCGATTGCCATCATGCACGTCCTCGCCCGGCGCCGGGCCATGGATCCCGAGTTCATCCTCGACATCGCGCCATGGGTCGTGCTCGGCGGGATCGTCGGAGCACGGCTGTACTATCTGCTCCTAAAGTTCGACTACTACACCGAGCATCCCGACCGCGCGCTGAACATCCGCCTTGGCGGCCTGACGATTCACGGCGCGCTGGCGGGCGGCATCCTCGTCTTCGCGTGGTTCTGCCGGCGCCGGAACCAACCCTTCCTCGCCTGGGCGGACATCGTCATCGCGGCGGTCCCCGTGGGACAAGCGATCGGCCGCTGGGGGAACTGGGCCAATCAAGAAGCGTTCGGCACGCCGACCGATCTCCCCTGGGCCGTGCGTATCGATCCGGCGAATCGCCCGGCGGAGTACGCGGAGTACGCCACGTTCCATCCGACCTTTCTGTATGAAGGCATCCTCGATCTGCTCATTGCCGGTGTGTTGATTTGGATGGTGCTGCGGATGCCGCGCAGCCGCGGCCTGCGAGAGGGCGATGCGCTATGGACGTATCTCGTCCTCTACGGCATCGCCCGTCTGGCGATCGAATCCATGCGAACCGACAGCCTCTACATCGGTCCGCTGCCGGCCGCGTACTGGCTCAGCGGCGCCTTCATCATCGGCGGCTTGGCGATGCTCGTGGTCCGGCGTACTGTCTGGCCCGGCCGACCTGTTGTCGCGCCGAGCGAAGCACACGCGCAGGATCACGCCGTCGCGAGCGCGCAACCTTCGGCATCGGCCAGGGAGTTGTCGTAGCGCCGTCGCCACCGGCGGCTCTATTTCGGCTGCTACGAGTGTTCGGGACCGGCGGCGGCCTGCGACTCAGACGTCCCCATCGTCTCCGCCTCGCCCTGAGGCCGGCCTTGATCGGACGACGAGGCTGGAGCCGGTTGCGTCTCGACGATCCGATCTTCGCCGCTCTCTGGCTCTTCCATCGCGGCCTCGTCCGCGCTTGCCTGCTCCGGCTGCTCCTCTTCCTTCGGCCGGTTCGCGATCATGATCCCGGCGACAACGGCACCGGCCGCTAGCGCGGTGACGGTTCGCGGGACGGTGAAGCCGAGAACGCGATCGAGCGAGTACCGGCCGGGACCCGCCAGCCCGAACGCGATACCGATCGTCGAGTAAACCAGCGGCAGCTCGCCACCTCCCTCCGTCGCCCAGATCGGCTTCCCCCAGTGCACTTTCCGAATTGCCGTTGCCATCGATCCTTGGAACAAGATTGAGCCAAGCGGGTGGAGGAAACCGAGCGCCGTCAAGGAGCCGCCACCGAATTCGGAGAGCCCCGCCATCGCCGCCCAGAACTTACCCGGTCTCATGCCGCCCGCTTCGAGCGAGCCAGCGGTGGCCGCAAAGCCTTGCCCGCCGAACGCGCCGAACAGCTTCTGCGCGCCATGACCGGCAATCAGCCCGCCGGCGGTGAGCCGCAGCGCCAGCAGGCCGAGATCGGCGGCTCGCGTCCGCTCCGGCGGACAAATCCGCTTGGTGATCATGTCGAGCTTCGCCATCTTCGTCTCCCTTGCCTGGCCCGCGTGAGACATCCGCGCGGATCGGATCGGACGCGACACCTCTTGGCGTGTTGCCGAGCAAGACGGTTGCCAACGCGCAGGCGCACGTCACCCCGGCGGACGGCAGCGCTCGCCGGACGTACAATCCCGCCAACGTTCACCCGAAGGAACGCAACGCGGAGGAGGGTACCGCCATGGCTGTCTCGGTCGAAACGTCTAGACAGGGACAATCTCGTACGGCAATCGCCGAGGAGCTGGTTGCCGAATACCGGCGACGCACACCACGGTCGGCCGAGCAGTTCGAATCAGCCAAGCGCGTCCTGCCCGGCGGCGACACGCGGACGGTCGCGTTCCACCCGCCGTACCCGCTGACCGTCTCCCACGGCCAGGGCTGCCGATTCACCGACCTTGACGGCAACGTCTACCTTGACTTCCTCAACAACTACACCTCGCTCATCCATGGTCACGCCCACCCGGCCATCACCGAGGCGGTCACGAACCAAGTCGGCAAGGGCACGAACTTCGCGACGGCGCTCGAATCGCAGACGCGTCTTGCTGAGATCCTCACTAGCCGAGTAGCCTCGGTTGATTACATCCGCTTCACCAACTCCGGCACCGAGGCGACGATGAACGCCGTCCGCGCCGCGCGCGCCTTCACGGGCCGCGACGTGATCATCAAGATGGAGGGCGGCTACCACGGCACCTACGACGACTTCGAGGTCAGCGTCCATCCCGATCTCGCCAGCGCCGGTCCCGACGATGCTCCGGTCGGAACGCTCGATGCGCGCGGCGTGCCGGCGAACACGCTCGACAACGTCATCCCAACGCCGTTCAACGACGTGGACGCGGTGACGCGACTGATGCGCGAGCGGGGCAAGGAGGTCGCCGCGATCATCGTCGAGCCGGTGATGGGCGCGGGCGGCATGATCCCCGCCGATCGGGAGTTCCTCGTCGCGCTCCGGGAGCTGACGACCGAGTATGGCAGCCTACTGATCTTCGACGAAGTGATGACGTTCCGGCTGGAAACCGGGGGCGTGCAGGAGCATTACGGCGTGCGCCCGGATCTCACAACCTTCGCCAAGATCATCGGCGGCGGGTTCCCGGTTGGCGCCTTCGGCGGGCGAGCGGAGGTGATGGAGCTCTTCGATCCGAACCGGCCGCAACCGCTCTGGCAGTCCGGCACCTTCAACGGCAACGCGATCACGATGGTCGCCGGGATCGCCGCGCTCGAGCACTACCCCGCTGCGGAAGTTGCACGCATCAATCGGTTAGGGGATCGCCTGCGAGACGGGTTCAATCAGGCGCTGCGCGACGTTGGCGTTCCTGGATTCGCCACCGGCTACGGCTCATTCGTTGGCCTTCATTTCACCGAGCAACAGCCGCGGAATTATCGCGACGTCGCGCGCGGAGACCAATCGCTCAAGCGTCTTGTCCATCTCGGCCTGCTGATCGAAGGCGTCTTCTGCGCCCCGAGATTAATGTTCTGCACTTCGACACCGATGGAAGAAGGGATCGTGGACGAGGCCATCAGCGCGTTCCGCCGCGTGCTCGAGCGCATTGCCTGAGATTACCGCTTGGCCTAGTACGACCTGACTACAAGTCGGTTGACACTGTAGTCAGAATTAAGGATCATCACGCCATACCCGCCAATGGTGGCGCGGCCTACTGTCCCGCGTCCAGTGATGTACGAAGGAGGCAGACGATGCGCAAGGATCTTCTCCGTCGCTCAGTGTCGAGGCGCACCTTTGTCCGCGGCAGCAGCGCTGCATTGGCCGCCGGACTCTCGCTATCGACATGGGAACGGATCCAGGCCGCAGCACAGCAGTCGACGCCGACGACCAACATCCGAGGCACGAAACTCCGCATCCTCCAGTGGAGCCACTTCGTGCCGGCGTATGACACGTGGTTCGACGCGTTTGCCAAGGCCTGGGGTGAGGCCAACGACGTCGAGGTGACCGTCGATCACATCAACACCGCGGACGTCCCGGCGACGATCGCGGCCGAGATCAGCGCCGGCGAGGGTCACGACCTCGTCGAGCACATCGCTTCGCTCGCTCAATACGAGAAGTCGATGCTCGACCTGACTGACCTCGTCCAGGAGGCGAGCGCGCGCCACGGCGAGCAGCTGGCGATGTGCCGCAACAACTCCTTCAACCCGACGACGAACCGGTTCTACGGCTTCTGCCACGGCTACGCGCCGGACCCGGGCAACTTCCGCAAGGCGTTGTGGGAGGCCGCGGGTTATCCGAACGGCCCCTCGACCTGGGATGAGCTGCTCGAAGGCGGCACGAAGATCCGGCAAGAGCAGGGCGTTCAGATGGGCATCGGGATGTCGAATGAGATCGACTCCCAGATGGCCGCTCAAACCCTGATGTGGGCCTTCGGCGCCCAGGTCCAGGATGAGAACGAGAACGTCGTCATCAACTCGCCGGAGACGATCGCCGCGGTCGAGTTCATGGCGCAGCTGTACCAGAACTGTATGACCGACGAGGTCTTCGGCTGGAACGCGGCGTCGAACAACCAGCTCCTGATCCAGGGTCAGGCGTCCTACATTCTGAACTCGATCTCCGCCTACCGGACCGCGCAGGAAGCCCAGCCGGATGTGGCGTCTGACATCTATTTCACCCGGCCGCTGGTCGGCCCGGCGGGACCAGAGCGAGCGTTGGCGCACGGGCACGCGGTCTTCATCTACCAAATCCCGAACCACGCCGAGTACCCAGACACCGCCAAGGAGTTCATCCTCCACCTGGTCGACAACTACAAGGACGCCTGCTACGAGGGCAAGTTCTACAACTTCCCGGCCTGGCCGAGCCTGACGCCGGAGCTCTTTGCCGAGGGTGGCTGGCTCGATAACGATCCGTTCGGCTCGGAGCCGGCCGACAAGCTGGTCCCGATCAAGGACGCCAACGACTGGACGACGAACCTCGGCTGGCCAGGACCGGCCAACGCGGCCATCGGCGAGGTCTTCAACGTGCCAATCCTGCCGAACATGATGGCGCGCGCCGCGCGCGGCGAGCAGACGCCGGCAGAATCGGTCGCGCAGGCGGAGCAGGAGATCAAGGAGATCTTCGAGCGCTGGAAGGCCGAGGGGCTGATCGGCGGAGGGCAGGCATAGTCCAATCGCCGGACTTTGCCATGACCCGCTCGCCGGGGGCACCGGCTCCAGCCTGACAGGGAGGGGGAGGGCGGACCAATGCGAATGCCGCTCTCCCCTTCGCCATGCGCGCCGGGAGCCGAGGAATCATCGGCGACACAAACTGGGCACGGCTTCCCAATTAGCCGAGCGAATGCAAGGCACGACACATGTACCCGAATGTATACTCGCGTTCCGCGCCGCCAAGCCGGCTCACCCAGCGATGACATATGGCAACGATTGAAGTTCGCGGACTGACCAAGCAGTTCGGCGATGGACCGCCGGCTGTTGACCACATCGATCTCGCAAGTGAGGACGGAGAGTTCCTCGTCTTACTCGGCCCTTCCGGCTGCGGCAAGACGACCCTCCTGCGCATGATCGGCGGCTTGGAGACGCCGACGGAAGGCGACGTCCTGATCGGCGGCCGGGTCGTCACCCATCTGCCACCCCGAGCGCGCAAGATCGCGATGGTGTTCCAGTCGTACGCGCTCTATCCTCACATGAGCGTCTACGACAACATCGCCTTCCCGCTCAAGGCGCAGCGGCTCCCGAAAGAGGAGCAGCGCAAGAAGGTCGCCTGGGCCGCTTCGATCTTGGGCATCGAGCAGTTCCTGAACCGCAAGCCCCGGCAACTCTCCGGCGGCCAGCGGCAACGGGTGGCGCTCGCCCGGGCGCTCGTGCGGGAGCCAAACGTCTTCCTCCTCGACGAGCCGCTGTCCAACTTGGACGCGCAGCGGCGCGCCTCGGCCCGCGACGAGCTGCAGCAATTCCAGCGGAGCATCGGCACGACGACGATCTACGTCACCCACGACCAGGTTGAGGCGATGGGCATGGGCGACCGGATCGCCGTCATTGATCGTGGGCGCATTCGGCAGATCGGCACGCCGAAGGAGATCTACGACGATCCCGCCGACACCTTCGTCGCGACGTTCCTCGGTACGCCGCCGATGAACCTCGTCGAGCGGGATGGCCTCATCTTCGGGTTCCGGCCCGAGCATTTCACCCCGGCGAACGGTAGTCATTCGGACGACGTCGTCCGATTCCAGTTCGTCGTGCACCGCGAGGAGTACCTCGGCTCGGAGCGGCTGCTGTACGGAGAGATCGGGTCGGCAAAGGCGGTCGCGCGCTTCCCGGCCACGACTGATGTCGAGCTGCGGATCGGGCAGCCCGTCGAGTATGTCGTCGCCCGTCGCCACCTGAAATTCTTCAACCCGCGCACGGGCGAGCGGACCCGAGATTAGGCTCGAGGGAGAGTCACAATGAGTACGGCGACGGGTCGCTCAGAAACTCCAGCGATCGCCTGGTCAGAAGACGCGGACGTGCCGGAGGGGCGATATCTCCTGGACCGGGCCGGCTTACTCGGCCCGCTCATGCTCCTTCCCGCCATCATCTACATCATCGGCCTGGTCGGTATTCCGCTCGTCTTGGCGGTGCTGTACAGCTTTAGCAACGCCACCGTCGGCGATCAAAGCATCAACTGGGTGGGGCTGGAGAACTTCCGAACAGTCGTCCAGAACGCGACGTTCCGGATGGCCCTGAAGAACACGATCCTCTTCGCGTTCGTCTCCCAGATCATCGTCATCATTCTCGCCAACATTCTCGCCCTCGTCCTCTCGGCCGAGTTTCGTGGCAAGCGACTGGTGCGATTCCTGGTCATGCTGCCATGGACCACGCCGATCGCGTTGGCGGTCCTGGGCTGGTTCTGGATGCTCGACAATGTCGCCAGCCCAATCGATGCGCTGATGCGCATGCTCCACATCATCGGACCAGACACGATCTTCGATCCCAAGGCTCGCGCGCCGATCCTGGACATCCCGTTTGGCGACCGTAACGTGCGCTGGCTCTCTAAGCCGGACCTGGCGCGGCTGGCGGTCCTGACCGTCCACGTTTGGCGCACGCTGCCGCTGGCGACCGTGATCCTGCTCGCCGGCATGACGGCAATTCCGCAGGACGTCAAGGATGCGGCGGAGATCGACGGAGCGAGCTATTGGCGCCAGCTTATCTACGTCCGCCTACCGCTCCTCGCGCCAATCATGGCGGTCGCGGTCCTCTACGGTATCGTCTTCACCTTCACCGACTTTACGGTCGTCTATGTCCTAACTCGCGGCGGTCCGGTTGACTCGACGCAAGTGCTGGCGACCTGGGCGTACTTCAAAGGCATCCAAGGCAGCAGTCTCGCCCAAGGCGCCGCGATTGCGCTCTTCTTGCTCCCGATACTGGTCGCGGCAGCCATCGTCATGCTGCGGCTCGCGCGACGCTCGGAGACGGCCTGATGACAGCTATCGCGGAACAACAACGAGTCTGGCAGCGTGAGGAGCGCCGCGCCGGCTGGCGTCGCGCCGGTAAGCGCGGCCTGCTCTATACGGTTGCGACGCTCTTCGCCCTCTTCGCGGCCATTCCCTTCGCGTGGATGGTCTTCACCATCTTCAAGCAGAACACCGACCTCTACAACGGAAAGAACAACCCATTCCTGTACAACGATCCGCCGACGCTCGATAACATTCGGCTCCTCTTCAACCAAACGAACTACACGACGTTCGTCGTGAACACGATCTTCGTCGCCGCCCTGGTGGTGGTGATCACGCTCATTGCCGCCGTCCCAGCCGCTTACGCGCTGACGCGCCTGACCGGGCGGTGGGGAGAGAGCCTCGGCATCGCGATCTTCCTCGTTTACTTGGTCCCGCCGACGCTCCTCTTCATCCCAATGACACGGATCGTCGCCGAGCTGGGACTGAAGAACTCCCGCTGGTCGATGGTCGTCGTCTATCCCACCTTTACGATCCCGTTTTGCACCTGGCTGCTGATGGGCTTCTTCAAGTCCATCCCATGGGACATCGAGGAGCAGGCGATGATCGACGGGTATAGCCGGCTCGGCGCGATCGTGCGGGCCGTCATCCCGGTGTCGCTGCCGGGCATTCTGACGGTGATCGCCTTCTCCGTCGCGATGACGATGCACGAGTTCGTCTATGCCCTGGCGTTCGTCACCTCCTCGTCGGAGAAGACGGTCAGCATCGGCGTGACGACGGAGCTGATCCGGGGCGACGTCTTCTTCTGGCAATCGCTGATGGCCGCGGCGGCGATCGTGGCGATACCGGTCGCGTTGATCTACACTTTGTTCTTGGACCGCTTCATCCAAGGGTTTACGCTCGGCGCGGTCAAGGGTTAGGTCGGGCACTCGATCGACCGGGGAATTCGGCATTCCTCGGGCGCGGACTGGTGACGCTGGCTCACTCAGCCGGATGGCGCTCGGCTCTGTTGGGCCATTCGCGGTATGCTTGGACATCAATGAGCAGCCCAACGGTGGGCGCGCCACTGCAAGGTTGCAGGTTTCGCCGCTGATGTCGATCCGAATCCTGGCTGTCTCAGACCAGATCGATCCCCGCATCCACAGCGCAACGCTGCGCGAGCGGATGCCGGATATCGACCTGGTCTTTGGATGCGGGGACATCCCCGCCCGGTACCTTGAATTTCTGGCCGACGCCCTCAACAAGCCAGTCTACTTCGTCCACGGCAACCATCTCGAGGAGTTGACGCGGTACGGGGAAGAGGGCAAGTACTACGAGCCGATGGGGTGCATCGACCTCGGCGGCAAAGTCGTCCACGATCGCGCTACCGGGCTGATTCTCGCCGGCCTGCCAGGCTCGCCGAAGTACAGCAACAACGGATCGGAGCAGTACTCGGAGTTCGACGTCATGCTGATGATCGCTCGCATGGCGCCGCGACTCCTCTGGAACCGGATCAGGCACGGGCGAGCGCTGGACGTGCTGATCTCGCATTCGCCGCCGCGCGATATCAACGATCGGAGCGATCCAGCGCATCGAGGATTCATGGCGATCCGCCGCTTCCTCAAGTGGTTCAAGCCGGCGTACCATTTCCACGGTCATATTCATCTTTACGATCGTAACGAGCCTTCGACCGCTCAATTCGAGCGCACGACGGTCATCAACGTTTATCCCTACCGAGTCGTCGATCTCCAGACGAATGGCGCGGGCGCGCCAATCCACTCGGTCGCGCAACAGACCCAGACGATCGGCGCCTAACCGCCCGCTCCATTGGGAAGCCAATGGTCGAAGAGCAGGTCAACGCCGACTTCGAGCGGGCGCGCCAAAAGGCGTTCCTGCGCGAGTTGCGGTCGCTCTTTACCCGTGAGCCGAATCAGCTCATCCCCTATCACGAGGTACGGCGCCGCATCAAACCGGAAGGGGAAAGCTATCGGGGCATCCAGGTCGTGCCGATCGACAAGATCGTCGGCAGCGTCGACCGCTTTCAGGACTTCGACCGCGCCTTTCTCCCACGGCGGCGCAACACCGCCTCGCGGTGGAAGAGCGTCGACCGGGCCTACTATCAGGACGTCACCCTACCGCCGGTTCAGCTCTACAAAGTCGGCGACGTCTATTTCGTAAAGGACGGCAATCATCGGGTCTCGGTCGCGCGGGAGCGCGGCGTCGAGTTCATCGATGCCGAGGTCATCGAGGGCCATATCCGCGTGCCGCTCTACGCCTCGATGTCGCCGCAAGAGCTGCTCCTACAGGTCGAGTACGCCGAGTTCCTGCGCCGCACGGACCTCGACCGCCTGCGGCCGGATCACGATATCCGCCCTACCTCGCTCGGCCGCTACGACGAGATTTGGGATCACATCCTGATGCATCAGGAGTGGCTCAAGGAGCGCGAAGGGCGCGACGTCAGCCTGACCGAGGCGGTCACCAGCTGGTACGACGACATCTACCTCCCGATCGTCCGCGCCGTGCGCGCGCACAACCTCCTCAAGCGATTCCCCGGCCGCAGTGAAGCCGACCTTTATCTCTGGGTCATGGCTCACCGCGACTACTTCCTCGGTCGCTCCGAGCGTTCCATCAATGCCGAGGCCTCCGTGGCCGAGCTGGCTGAAGCAGCGCGCAAGGAGGCAGGTCTCGTGCGCCGCATAGGCCGGGTCACGCGCGGCGCACGCCGCCGGCTGGAGCGCGCGCTGCACGGGAAGCCAACGCCCACCGAGCCCTAACAGCGCCCTCGGGCGACGCGCGGAAAGGCATTTCCGCCACTTCTGCACAACTTTTCACCGCGCTGGTAGGGTCCAGCTGCACCGAAATACGCGTCTCTCAGCGATAATGCGAGCGGGCTCGCTCGTGAATCAGAGCAAGGGAGCATATCACCATGGTCGAAAGGAAGAACGAAATCCTGTCCCAGCTGATTGATGGAGTCAGCCGGGGCCAAGTCACTCGCCGGCAGTTCATGGCCTCCGCCCTGCGGCTTGGCATCGCGGCGCCCGTCGCTTCCTCGTTGGCGACGATGGCGCGGCGAGGCGCTCTCGCCGGTGGAGCGGGCAGCTACGGCCCACGCGCCTACTTCCAAGATGGTGGCAAGACGCTCGTCGTCGCCATTGCCCAATCGACCGTGCAGCTCGATCCCGCGATCGCGGGCGCGAACGGCTACGGGGACATCATCCCGATCACGGGCAACCTGTTCGAAGGGCTGACGCGCTTCAAGGACGACAGCGCCGAGATCGAGCCGGCACTCGCGGAGAGCTGGACGCGATCCGAGGATGGGCTCTCATACGTCTTCAAGATCCGCCCCGGCGTGACGTTCCACGACGGCACGCCGCTCGACGCCAAGGCGGTCGAGACGAACTTCCTGCGCCAGCTCGATCCTAACCATCCGCTGCACTTCGAGGGCATTACCTACGCGGAGATCGTCTTTGCCGAGGTCGCCGGCGTGGAAGCGACCGGCGAGCTGGAGCTGACGATCCGGCTCAACCGCCCGATCATCCTGGTGCCCGGCAACCTCGCGATGTTTGCCGCCGGTATCGCCAGCCCGACGGCGCTCGAGCAGTACGGGCTCGACTTCAGCCAGCACGCCGCCGGGACCGGGCCGTTCAAGCTCGAGTCCTGGACGAAGGATGTCGAGCTCGTCTTCGTCGCCAACGAAGACTACTGGGGAGGTCGCCCGGCTCTCGATCGGGTGGTGTGGCGGACCGTCGCCGAGGACACCGTCCGCGTCTCCGAGCTCAAGACAGGCGGCATTGACATCGCGAATCAGATCGACCTCAAGGACGTCGAGGATCTCCAGAACGATCCGAATCTCCAGGTCATCACCGGGACCTACCTCAACGTCCAGTTCCTCGGCATGAATCAGACGATCCCGCCTTTCGACAATCCGAAGGTGCGACAGGCGATGCAGTACGCGATCAACAAGCAGAACATCGCCGATGTCGTCTTCTACGGGAACTACACCCTCGGCGCTGGCCCGATCGCGCCCGGCCTGCCCGGCTACGATCCCTCGTTGGCGGAGGTCTACACCTACGATCCGGAGCGCGCGAAGGCGCTCCTGGAAGAGGCTGGCGTTTCCGGCCTGACCTTCGATCTCTACAACCGGACCACGTCGTTCTGGCCGCTGCTCGGGCAGCTGGTTCAGGCTGACCTCGCGGCCATCGGCGTGACGGCGAATCTCGTCTCCCTGGAGGATGCGCAGTTCTTCGCCGAGCTCAACGCGAGCCGCGCTCCCGCGTTCCTCAACGACTGGACCTGGGACAACGGCGACCCGGACAACGTCATGTACTCGCTCTTCACCGCTCCGCGCGCCAAGACTCGCCTCGGCTATGAGAATCCGGAGGTCAACCGGCTGAACCTGCAAGCGCAGGAGGAGCCCGATCCCGAGAAGCGCGCCGAGATTTACATCCAGGCGCAGCGGCTGATCTTGGAGGACTCGATCAAGGTCATCCTCGGGTACCCGTCGAAGGCAATCGGCGCCTCCGCCAGGGTTCAGAACCTGAAGCTGTCGCCGACCGGCAACCTCTTCCTGCGTAACGTCGATCTCGCCTCCGAGTAATACTGATGCGGGCGGCGCTGCTAGCCGCTCCAGATGGCCAGCTGGCTGCCGCCCGCATGCAACCTCGGCGCGTCCGGCACGGTAAGGCAAATGGCGCCTGGCCGGGGTCGGCGCTTGAAACGGCGTCACCCGGTCGCGCGCAGCGAGCCTGCCGTGCCCGACTGCCCGATCCAGTAGAGCGTTCCGGAATCGCGTAATGGCTGCCTATCTCATTCGTCGTTTGCTCCTGACGATCCCGATCCTGCTCGGCATCTCGCTGATCGTCTTTCTCATGCTGCATACCGCTGGCGGCGATCCAGCGGTGCTCAAGCTTGGGCAGAACGCGACGCCAGAAAACGTCGCTCGCTTGCGACACGAGATGGGTCTAGATCGCCCACTGGCGGTGCAGTATCTCGACTTTCTCTGGCACGCAATCCAGGGCGATCTCGGCCGATCCTACCGCTCGAACGCGCCCGTGCTCGACGACATCGTGACGCGATTCCCGGCGACCGTGGAACTTGCCGTGGCGGCGATGCTTATCGCGCTCGTCATCGGGTTTACCGCCGGCACCATCGCCGGAACGCGGAAGCACTCGTTCTTCGACTACTCCAGCACGTTCGTCGCGCTGCTCGGCGTCTCCATCCCAACGTTCTGGCTTGGGCTGATCTTCATCATCGTCTTCGGCGTCTGGCTCCGCTGGCTGCCGCTCTCCGGCCGCGTGGACCCGCGCCTTGGCGTCGATCCATCCTCGAACTTCGTTGTGCTGGAGGCGCTGATTCGCGGGAATTGGACCGTCTTCAAAGACGCCCTGGAGCACCTGATCCTGCCGGCGGTCACGCTGGCCGGCTGGCCCGCGGCGATCGTCGCGCGCATGACTCGCGCCTCGCTGATCGAAGTACTCGGGCAGGAATACATCCGGACCGCCCGCGCGAAGGGCTTGTCCGAGCGGATGATCGTCTGGCGCCACGCTTACCGGAATGCCCTCATCCCGGTCATCACAGTCATTGGGTTAGAGTTCGGCGCGCTGCTCGGCGGCGCGGTGGTCACGGAGACGGTCTTTGCATGGCCGGGGATCGGGCGGCGCTCCGTCGAGGCCATCTTGCAGCGTGATTACCAAGTCGTGCAGGGCATCGTGCTGCTGCTCGGCGTGATCTTCGTGGCGCTGAACCTTCTGACTGACCTCATCTACGCCTTGCTCGATCCACGGATTCGCTACCGATGATGACGCTACGGGCAGCGCCGGCGCGAGAGACATTGGCCCAGCCCGGCTTCGAGATCCGTCCTTCTACTCCGTTCCGGCGTCGCTTCGCGCGGAACCGGCTCGCCGTGATCGGAGCCGCCATCCTGATAGCGCTCATCCTCATGGCCGTGGTTGGTCCGTTCCTGACCAGCGATCCGACGCAGCAAGACGTGCGGTCGCGGCTTCAAGGACCAAGCTGGAGCCACCCGCTCGGCACCGATGAGCTTGGCCGGGACATCCTCGCCCGTGTCGTCTCAGGCGCGCGCGTCTCCCTGACTGCCGGTCTCGTCTCCGTAATGATCGGCTTGACTCTCGGCACGCTCCTTGGCGTCATCGCCGGCTACGTCGAGGGCCGCGTCGGGCTGACGATCATGGCTTTCGTTGACCTGCTCCTGGCGCTGCCGGCCATCTTGTTGGCGATCTCGATCGCGGCGCGGCTCGGCTTGGGCCTGACCTCGGCGATGCTGGCGGCCGGCTTTGTCGGTTTGCCGAGCTACGCGCGCCTCGCCCGAGGCTCGACCCTCTCGATCAAGCGGCGCGATTACATCGAGGCCGCCCGCGCGATCGGGATGAGCGACGCCCGCGTCATGGCAAGGCACATCCTTCCCAACATCCTGACGCCGCTGATCGTCCAGGCGACGATCGGCGTCGGTAACGCGATCTTGCTCGTCTCGGCGATCGGCTACCTCGGACTCGGCGCGCAGCCACCGACGCCGGAATGGGGCCGGATGCTGAGCGACGCCCAGCGCTACATCACCGACGCGCCACACCTCGGCATCTTTCCCGGCATCGCTATCGCCCTCACCGTCATTGGCTTCAATATCGCGGGCGACGGCCTGCGGGACGCGTTGGATCCAGCGGGACGCCGTTGATCAGGTTTCCGCGCCAAGCACGAGTCTTATGTGAATTGAGAGGATGACAGGCATGACCGTAAACCCTGCCGGCACTCCCGATCCCGCCGCGGATGCGCCGCTCGACGCGCTGCTTCCGGGCGCTCGCCGCATCGTCAATGTTTGCGTTGGCGTCCAGCCCGGTGAAAACGTGCTTGTCGTCACGGACCCAGCCCGGCCAGCCGATGTGGCGGCCGCGCTGGCGCGCGCGAGCGAAGAGGCAGGAGCCTCGACGACGCTCATGGTCATGCCGCTCGTCCCATCGGGCGCGGAGCCGCCGAAGCCGGTCGCCGCGGCGATGGCTGCCGCGAACGTCATCTTGGCGCCGACGTCGGGCGCGCTCTATCACACGCAGTCCTTACGCGACGCGCTCGCTCAAGGGGCGCGCTTTCTGGCGCTGACCGGCTTCATCAAAGACGTGCTGGTGCGGGGCGGCGTCTTTGCCGATTTTCCAGCGCTGGCGCCGCGAGCCTTGGCGCTGGCCGAGCGCCTCACCGCCGCAAACGTCGCTCGCGTCACCGCGCCCGGCGGCACGGATCTGCGCGTTAGGTTGGACGGGCGTCGCGCGGTCCCGATCACCGGCCTCGCCCGGCAACCCGGTCAAGCTGATGCCTGCCCCGATATCGAGGCATTCATCGCGCCGCTGGAGACCAGCGCGGAGGGGATTATCGTCGCCGATGCCAGCGCCTCGATCGTCGGCGTCCTCGATCGGCCGCTGACGATCACCGTCGAGAGCGGGCGTGCCGTCGCGATCGAGGGCGACGATGCCGCGACCGCGATCCGCGACGCGCTCGACGCGGCCGGCGGCGGCGACGCCTACACACTGGCCGAGCTTGCCTTCGGGCTCAACCCGGAGGGGATCATCCGCGGCGTGATCGTCGAAGACGAGGGCGTAGCGGGGACGGGACACATCGCGCTGGGCAGGAACGTCTCGTTCGGTGGCACCAGCGCCGCCGCGATCCACCTCGATTTCGTCTTCCACCGGCCAACGCTCTGGCTGGACGATGAGCTGGTCATCCAGGACGGTGAGCTCATCGAATCGCCATCCTGAATCGGGCGCGCCGGCCACGAGGTAACTTGACCGCGACTACGAGGCCGGCGCGAGCGTCTCGATGATGGCGTCCCAGTACGCGCGCTCTTCGGCCGGGATCGGTCGGGTCAGGCTCGTCACGGAGAAATCACAGTACCGGTCCGGGAAGCGAGCGCGATAGACCATGCCCCGATCGTTCGGGTAGGTCACGCGCACGAACGACTCGCCTTGCTCGACCGCGCCCTGGCGTGACTCCGCTTGCGCGAGTAGGAGATCCACCGACGCTTGCCACTCGTCGTCGCTCCGCAGATGGTTCCCGAAGAGTTCGAAGCGCGCGCCGCTGGGCGTCTGGCCGGCACCGCCGCCGGTCAACGCCCAATCCTCCGGGACAGTCGCCGCGCAGATCCCGTCGCTGATCGTGCTCGCAAAATCGGGAGCGATCGTCGCGGGCGGCAGGTCTTCCCCGTCAGTCTCTGGGGAGATCGTCGCGGGACCCTCCTCGCCCGATGGCGGCGAGGCGGGGCTGGTGGCCGTCGCCGAAGGTGTCGGCTCGGGCGTCTCATCTCCCTCGTCATCGTCCGTCGTGCATGCAGCGGCTAAGGGAAGCAGCAACAGCATGAGCAGCGCACCCCGAAGCACGGACATCCACCACCGAGTTCGGAGAAACGCTGCTCTCGTCATCCCTTCGCTCCCGCTCGCTCGTTGCGCTCGACTACTCGCCCCGACTCGTCGTTGAGTCCGAAGTGCTGGATTTTCCATCGCAGAATCCGGCGAACGCTGGCGTCAATTCGCGCCTCGGTAATTTCGCCCTTCTTGACCCGCTGGCGGACGTGCGCGACGAGATCGCGGATCGGCGCCGGGTAGGAGACGTACAGGCAGAGGTCAACGCCCGCCCGCAGCGCCAGATCCAGCGCGTGAAAAGGATCCATGCTCTGCAGCGCGCCCATCCCCAGGTCGTCGGTGACGACGATGCCACGGAACCCGAGGTCGTTCCTCAGCACCTGCACCGCTTCGCGGGAGAGTGACGCCGGCTTGTCATCCCACCTCACGAACCGCAGGTGGCCGAGCATGACCATCTCGACGCCGGCCTCAACCGCTGCCTGGAACGGCAAACCGTCGCTCTTGAGCCACTCGCGGCGAGAGAGATCGATCTCTGGAATCGCGACGTGGGAATCGACCGACGTCCGGCCGTGCCCGGGGAAATGCTTCGCCGCGCCCGCCATCCCGCCGCGGTGCGACCCGCGCACGAAATCATTGACGCGGAGCGCGACCCGCTCCGGGTCGGTCCCGAAGCTACGCCACGCCATCAGGCTCGTCGGCTGATACGCGACGTCCGCGACCGGCGCGAAATTGACATCGAACCCGTAGCTTGCCAGGAACGCGGCGCGCTCCTTCGCCAGGGCGCGAACCTCTCGCCCCGATTGGCGGCCAAGCTCGACCGCGCCTGGCGCCGGATCGCCGGGCACGCGCGTCACCGGCCCGCCCTCCTGATCGACGGCGACGAGCGGTGGGACGAGCTTGTTGGAGCGATGGATCGCCTTGATGTAGCTCCGTAGCTCGTCCGCCGTCCCGATATTCGGCGCGACGAAGATCACCCCGCCGGGCTGAATGTCCTTCAGGAGCTCCTGCAAGTTTGGCGTCATCGCGCGCCCCTCGGCGGCGATGATGAACATCTGCCCGATCTTCTCCGCGAGCGACATTTTGGACATCGTGCGCTCGACGAGGGTGTTCAGGCTCGCCGCGGACGCCTCCGGCGCGAATCGGGACACGGCCAACCCGAGCGCCACGCTAGCTCCTCCCGCCAGCAGCGCCCGGCGGCTGAACCGTCCTGGTGATTCAATGTGCGCCTCGTTCCAACGCGGGGAATGCGTCTCCTCGCTGCAATCTCCTGCGGACAACATCATCCCGTTCGACTCACGCGGTTTCTGATTGCTTCGATGCGGGGCGAATGGCAGGTTCAGGCTCAACCGTATCCGCGGGCGGCGGTGAAATCGCGCGTCCGGAAGCCCCTGCTGCGCGGGAGCCGCGGGGAAGCGCAGAGGGGATCTTGCCGCCGAGCACCAGCGGATGCCGGCGATAGTATCCGAAAAAGAGGAGCGCCGCGACAGTGGTTGAGGTGATGATCGCGACGAATGTGAGGTCGTACCCCATCGAGACGATGATCCGCCCGGCCGCGAAGCTGGCGATCGCGAACCCGACGTTCCACGCCGCTGCCCGCAGACCGTAGATCCCGGCCCGAACGCGCGGCGGCAGCAGCTCGCCGATGAAGGTGGAGTCGATCGGCCAGGCGAGACTGATCGAGACCTGCCGCGCGAGGTGTGCGACGATCGCCAGCGGATAGCTCGGGAAGAAGACGAGCGGAAGGTAGAACGGGACGATCGAGATGCGCAGGACGGCGACGGCCAACAGGGAGCCGAGCCGATTGGCCAGCGCCGGCGCCGCCAGCCCCATGACCGCCGCGGTTAGGTTGCCGAGCGCGAAGACGTAGCCGACTTCCCGCTCGCCCGCGCCGAGTCGCGTCAGGAAGACGTTGTAGAAGGGCTGCACCATGCCGACGCCGATGCTCATCACCCCGCCGGCCGCGACGAAGATCGCGACATCCTTACGGACTTGCCGGCGCGTGGCATGCGACTCCTCCACGTGGGCCGCTCGCGTCTCCCGCCGGCCCCGCTGCCGGCGCGGCTGATCCATCAGGAAGAGCGGGACCAGCCCTAACCCCGCGATCGCCGCGCCGATGATCAGCGCCCAGCGATACGCCGGCGCTGTCCCCGGCTCCACCGACGTCACGAGTGACCCAATGATCGAGGGACTGAAGCCACCGACGAGCGAGCCGATCGTCAACGAGAGCGACACGATCGAAAACGACACCGCCGCGGCATGCTGGCGATGCTCCGGCTTTGCCCATTCGAGGATGAACGGCATCAGCGGATTGAACAGGAAAGCGAGCGAGATGCCGTAGAGCACCGCCAATCCGAGCAGGAGCGTCGCGCTCTCCGTGAGCGCGAGCGACACCGATGCCGCGATCAGAAGCGAGAAGCCGCCGACGATTCCTTGCCAGATCCCAAAGCGATTGAGGACCGCTCCGACGGAAGCGGAGCCGGCCGCCATCGCGCACGTTTGAATGGCGCGCCACTCGCCGATGTAGTCCTCTTGGAAGCCAAGCTCCAGGAGATAGAGGTTGAAGATGAGCTCCGTAACACCGAAGCCGACGTTTGCCAGCAGGTTATAGAGCAGGAACAGCTTGATGTCCGGGTTGAAGTCCCGGATACGTCGAAGGTAGCCGCTCATCGCCCCTGCTCGCTCGCGCCTCGCTCACGTTGCGAGCGAGCAGGATAGCACGGCAGGGGTCATCTCGTGAGCCGGTCAATCGGTACAATCCGATGGTCAAGAAAATCGCGAGAAGTGGAGGAGAAGGGTCGAAGAATGGGGATCGGGGATCGGGCGGTCCGAGCGGGGCTCGTCGGGCTGGGACGATTCGGCAAGCTGCACGCCTCGGTGCTGGCCAACATGCCGGGAGTGCAGCTCGCCGCGCTCTGCGACCCGGTCGCGGAAGAGCTCGAGCGCCTCGGGAATCAGTACGGCGTGGATGCACGATTCACCGACTACGACGAGTTCCTGAACCGCGCGGATGTTGATTGCGTCTTCCTCGTCACGCCGGAGCCGCTTCACGCCGAGCAGGCGCTGAAAGCGATCGAGCGCAAGCTGCCGGTCTTCCTTGAAAAGCCTCTGGCGACGACGGCCGCCGACGGCCAGCGCGTGGCCGAAGCAGCCAAAGCAGCGGGCGTCTATCTCCAGGTCGGGTTCGTTCTCCGTTTCGAGTCACGGCACGCGATTCTGAAGCAAGAATTGGCTAGCGGACGCTTCGGTCAGATCATCACCGCGCGGGTCAAGCGGAACTGCTCCAAGGCGTGGTTCGATGCCTATGGCGACCGGGCGCACGCGGTCCACGAGACCGTGATTCACGACATCGACCTCCTGCTCTGGCTGCTCGGTGACCGCTGCACCCGCGTCTACGCCGCGCAGCGACACGTCACCGGTCACCGCTTCCCGGACGCAACAATGGCGCTTCTCCAGTTCGCCGGCGGCGCGATCGCCGTCGTCGAGACGAGCTGGCTCGTCCCCGACCGCGGCCCTGCCAACGTCGTGACCGATGACTGGTTCGGGACGATCGACGCCGAGATGGAGATCATCGGCACGGAGCGGACCGCCCGTCTGCGCGGTCTGGAGTCCGGCCTCGAGATCTGGACCGCTGAGGTCACCCAGCACCCCGACCCCGGTCTGTGGCCGGAGATCCACGGGCAGGTCGCCGGGGCGCTGCGTGAGGAAGACGCGCACTTCATCAACTGCGTGCGCACGGGCACTCCCTCTACCGTTGCGTCCGTCGAGGACGCCCTGGAGGGGCTGCGGATCGCGGAAGCGATCATCACTTCCGCGGAGGAGGGACGCGAGGTCCAGCTCTAACCATTCAGACCGGCGGGCAGTTTTCCGCCGAATCGGGCCCGTTCGCGCGCAATTGAGCGGTACAATGCGGGCAGTGCGGCTCCCGTCGTCGCGCTGCCAACGCGTGACGTGCTGACCGGAGGAACTTCCGAATGATCGACCTGACGAGCGACACCGCAACCAAGCCAACGCCGGAAATGCGCCGGTTCATGGCGGAAGCGTCCGTTGGCGACGAGCAACGCCGGGAAGATCCGACGGTCAACGAGCTGCAAGACATGGTGGCGGAGCTCACCGGCAAGGAGGCCGCGCTCTTCCTCCCCTCCGGCACCATGTGCAACATCATCGCTTACGCGGTCCACTGCCGCCCCGGCGAGGCCGTTATCTGCGATCGGACCGCGCACCCGAACATCTCAGAAGGTGGAGGACCGGCGGTGATCGCCGGCGTCCTGATGCGGCCGCTGAACGGCGAGCGCGGCGTCTTCACCGCGGAGCAGGCGGCGGCCGTCTTCCACGAGGGAGACACGCACCGCTCCCGAACCTCGCTCATCTCCGTCGAAAACACCTCCAACATGGGCGGCGGCAAGATCTGGCCGATCGAGCGGCTAGCCGAGCTACGCGAGTTCGCGAACGCGCACGGCATCCGCATGCACATGGACGGGGCGCGGCTGATGAACGCGGTCGTCGCGAGCGGCATCTCGGCGCGCGAGTACAGCTCCTACGTCGACTCTGTCTGGATCGATCTCTCGAAGGGGCTGGGCGCTCCGGTCGGCGCGGTCCTGGCTGGGCCGCGAGACTTCATCGAGGAAGCGCGATTCTGGAAGCACCGGCTCGGCGGCGCCATGCGCCAGGCAGGGATCATCGCCGCCGCCGGAGTCTACGCCCTCCGGCACCACGTCGATCGGCTGGCGGAGGATCACGCGAACGCCAAGCTGATCGAGGCAGGGTTGGCCGAGATTCCCGGTATCAAGCTCCTGAGCGGGCCAGTCGAGACGAACATCATCATCTTCAGTGTCGCCGACACCGGCATGACGGCAGTGGAGTTCGCCGACCGCCTCCTGCGGGAGCACGACGTGCGCGTCGGCCCGTATGCCGACAAGACGACGGTCCGGATCGTCACGCACCTTGACGTCAGCCGAGCCGACTGCGAGCGCGCGGTCGCGGCGATCCGCGATGTCGTGATGAGCCGGCAGCTATCCGCCGTCGCGCAGTAGTCAGCGCCCCACGAACAGGACCGGTCGCAGCGATGCACGGGAGAGACAATGCCGCCACGGCGTGAGCGAGGCTTCGACATCGCCGCGCGGTGGGTGCGCGAGGGCGTCGTGCCCGGACTGGCGATCGCCGTAGGCCGCCACGGTGAGCTGATCCGCGAGTGGTACGGCGGGAAGCAGTCCGCCGGCAGCGGCCGCCCGGTCGACGCCTCCACCCTCTTCTCCGTCGACACGATCACCCGCGTCTTCACCGCGACGGCGCTCATGCGTCTCGTCGAGCGCGGGGCGGTGGGCTTGGATGAGCCGGTGCGCCGGCTGTTTCCGATCCTGAACGGCCCCGACAAGCGCGAGATCTCGCTGCGGCATCTTCTCTCCCACACCGCCGGCTTCCCCGCGACGGACCCGGCCGAGGAGTCGCTTTGGTCCGAGGAGGCGGGACGCGACCAGCACATCGCCTCGGCCGCGGCGCTGCCCTTGGTCGCCACACCTGGCGCGCGAGCAATCGTCTCGACACCGGGATACTGGATTGCCGGCGCCCTGGCGGAAGCGGTAACCGGCGCGCCATTCGCCGAAGTCCTGCGCGCCGAGGTCCTCGAGCCATTCGGGCTGACCGACACGGTGCTGCAGCCGGGCCCGGAGCACGAGCTGAGAATCGCTCGCCGCTACGGCCGGGGCCGCGTCTTCAACACCGCCTATGGCCGTGCGCTCGGCTCGCCCGCGGCCGGACTCTTCGCCACCGCGCGCGACCTCGTTCGCTTCGCCGGCGCCTTCACCCTTGCCGGACAGACGCCAGAGGGAGAACGCGTCCTCTCAGCCGCCACGGTTGAGGCAATGGTGGAGAGCCAGACCGGCGACCTCCCGGTCGAGGGCGCACCGTTCGGAGCGGTCGGACTCGGATGGGGTATCAAAGGGAACCGGCTCGCGCACGAAACGGGCGATCTCACCTCGAGCCAGACGATTCTGGAGATCGGGCAGAGCGGCTGCCTGCTCTGGGCAGACCCGGCGTCTGGCCTCGCCGTCGCGGCGCTGGCGAACCGCGAGCTCGCAACCGGCTGGGTGAGCGATCCTCCGCGCTGGGCGCGGCTCTGCAACGCGATCGTCGCGGACGCGACGCGCGAGCCCTCCGACGACTGATCGCCGCGCGGGAGCCGATCAGCCGAGCTTTTCGCCGCAGCCGTAGACGAAGAACCTCGGCGTCTCGCGCGCTTCCAGCTTGATCCCGTGCCGCGCGAACGCCTCCTCGTACTCCCGTGGCGAGCGGAAGAGCTTGTAGATCCGAAACGCCCGCCCGTCGTTGAGCCGGCGCGTGGTCACGATCTCGTCTCCCGTCGGCGGCGGCGAGTCGGCAGGGGAGGACGCTGGCTCATAGCGGCTATCTGCGATGAAGACGCGCCCACCGGGACGCAGCGCCGAGGAGACGGTCGCCAGAAACTCGTCGAGGCGATCGTCCGGGATGTGCGAGAGGATGAAACCCATCACGGCGCCGTCGTACTCCCGATCCGGACGCCAAGCGAAGAGATCGGCTTGGACGTACTCGACCTTATCGAGCAGCCTCGCGTCCTCCAGCCGCCGCCGGTTGACCGCGAGCATCGACGCCGAAGCGTCAATCGCGGTGACACGGTCCGCACAGGTGGCGAGGACGCGCGTCCAGTTGCCCGTGCCGCAGGCGAGATCGAGCGCATGGCCGCTGATCCCCGACTCCGCCAGCGTCCTCCGCAGGAGATCCATCTCCTGATGCCAGATCGCGTTCAGCTCCGGTCCACGGTCGTACCGCCCGCGACGCTCGATCCACTCGTCGTACTCCGGCGCGCGCGCTTCGTAATACGCCAGCTGCTCGGAGAACAACGGATCATCCGCGCCCGAAACATGCGACCTCTTTTCGCCCATGTGCCGTTACCACCTCTAATCTAATGACCGGCGGCGATTATAGCCCAAACCGTACTTGCTAGCCCCAAGGCGCTGGGATGCACTTCTCCTCATGAGCAAACGAGATCTGGGCTCCGGACATCTCCCAAAACGGAATCTTTAGCGCCGATCAGAACGGTCGCATTGATCGCGCGAACAATTGCCGACAACCGCGACCTCATCGAGGAACCTCATGCCAGAGAACGGAGTGCAGCCACCTACTCGTCGGTGCCACCCAACCATGACTTCCTTGACAGATGTGTCCAAACGGGGTGGTATAGGATTGGCCAGGTTCTCCAGCAGGGGGCACACCCGACTCCACGAGTGAGCATCCGCGTCGCTGACTGACCAAGAGTCCGAAACGGCTCCGCCCCCGGAAGTCAGCACCAACCCGCTTCTTGTTGAAGAACGTCGCCACCGGGATGAAGGCCGCGGTGCTTTCCGCGCCGCGATACAGGCAAGGAGGAGCGGACGTCATGAGACCGGGTGCACGAACCGTTGGAATGCTGATTGGCGTGGCCCTCCTGCTGATGGTGCCAATGTCGAGCGGCGCCGGTCAGGAGAGCTCTGCCACACCCGGCTCCGCGCCCAGCCCCGTCAGCGATCTGACCATCGTCGAGCAGCGTGACTTCTCGCTCCCGAACCGGCGCATCCTGGGACTCTCGCCCGATGGTCGCTGGCTAGCAACGATATCCGCGGACTCCGAAGCGCAAACGCTTTGTGCCCACGCGACCGCTGCCATCGCTGAAGCTCCGCACTGCGCCGCGCTGTCGAGCAGCCAGGTCGACCCAGGCAGCGTCACGTGGTCGCCAGACGGAAGCCGCCTTGCCTTTGCGGAGATCGCGGCACGCGGAGGAGGCGACAGCGATGTCTGGACGTTTGAGGCAGCAACCGGCACCCTCGTAAACCTGACCGAGGATGAGGTCACTAGCGAACCCGGTGTGTCCCCTGCGGGTCATCCCGATCTTGGACCGGTTCCCGTCGATACGTGGCCCGCCTGGTCGCCGGACGGGCAGACACTGGCCTTTGCACGCCAGGTCTGGGATCGCTCCTTGCGGGAGGCAGCCATCTACGCGGTACCGGCGACCGGTGGCACGCCTACGCGTCTCCATCAGCTCGAGCCGGACGGAGGCTGCTGTAGTGTCTCCGGTCTGCGCTGGATGCCGGACGGCAAGCAGCTCGTCTTCAGCATTTTTGTAAGCCCGGACGACCATCCTGCCAATGGGCTCTGGATCGTCGGATCAGACGATGCCGCCCCACTACTCGTCGCCTCTCACCACGAGAAGCTAGAGCGACCCTTCCTGATCGAGGTTGCTCCGCGAGGAGATTTCGCGCTTGTCTCCGACGCCAACGTTGCGCTAGGTGAGTCGCCATTCGCCTTGGTCAACCTGGCGACCGGGAACGTTGAACCGGTCGAACGGCTGCTCCCCGACCGATCACTCATCCCTTTCATGCAGTCCGTAGCGTTCTCGCCCGACGGCTCCCGGCTCCTCTATTTCGTCCCTGCCGCGCCGCAGTCCCTCGCGGCCAACCTAGTCGTCCGTGAGATGGACAGCGACTCCGAGCAGACGATCTTGGCCCTGGACGAGCGGACACGGCTGACGTCGGTCGTGCCCGCACGGGGTCTCGCCTGGGCGACAGATGGGACTGTCTTCATCCAGACAGGACTGGACACGGGACGACTCCTCCGAGTGTCGGACGCGGGGGGCGACCAACTGCCGGAGTGAGTCGCGGATCCCACCGAAAATACCTGGTTCATGCCACGGCGGGAGGCAGCAGACAAGCCTTGGTCGCAGACTGACGCAGAGGCTTCAAGTCAGCCACAGATGGAGCGATCGACCAGCCAGACTCCGACTTCGACGATGCGGCAGACGAACAGTACTGAGCGTTAATCGCGCCGCTGCTGGAGCACCTTCGTCAGCGCGGTCGAAGTCATGCCGCGCCCAGTCGAGGCTCACCTCCAAGCCCAAGGAGCAGCGCAATCCTGGCAATAACGCCTAGGAACTTATGAGTTCCCCGCCGCCGCGAACGCCTCGTCAAGAATCCGCACGGCCGCGTCCACATCAGACTTCGTGACAATCAGCGGCGGGCAGATGCGCAGCGTGTTCGCGTAGAGACCACCCTTGCCGACGATCAGTCCGCGCTCCTTCGCCTCGTCCAACACTCGCGACGCCAGGTCCGGCGCCGGCTCCTTCGTCGCGCGGTCGTGCACCAGCTCGACGCCGATCATCAAGCCCATGCCGCGCACATCGCCGATCATCTGGTGCCGCTCGGCCAGCTCCTGCAGGCGCTCCTTGAGGTACGCGCCGACCACCCGCGCGTTCTCCCGCAGGTTATTGGTCACAATGTAATTCAGGTTGGCGAGCGCCGCCGTCGTCGCAATCGGGTTACCACCGAAGGTCGAGAGGGTGAGCGAGCGGATGGACGACGCCAGCTCATCCGTCGCGACGATGCCGCCGATCGGGATGCCGTTCGCGAGCCCCTTGGCGAAGACCACCACATCCGGTTCGACACCGAACGCCTGGAAGCCGAAGTCGGCCACGCCGAGCCGGCCCCAGCCAGATTGCACCTCGTCGCAGATGAAGGGGACGCCCCAGCGGTCGAGGATCTCCTTGACGCGCTTGAAATACTCCGGCGGCGGCGTCACGAAGCCGCCCACGCCTTGGATCGGCTCGGCGATGAACGCGGCGGGGTTGCCGCTCGTCGTCGTCTGAACGACCGCCTCGACGTCCCGCGCGCAGAGCAGGTCGCAGCTCGGGTACGTCTTCTCCCACGGGCAGCGATAGCAATACGGGTTGCCGACGTAGTGCACCTGCAGCGGCGAGAGGGTCGAGGAGCGCCACGGACGCTGCCCGGAGGCGTTGATCGTCGCGAAGGAGCGGCCGTGGTACGAGTGGCGCAGCGCGATCAGCTCGTTCGAGCCACGATGGAGCGTCGTGACGAGGAACGCGGCCTCGTTCGCCTCGGTCCCGCTGTTGGTGAAAAAGACCTTGCTCAGCTTCTGCGGGACCATCGACTTGATCCGCTCCGCCAGCTCGATCTGCGACCGGATCAGGAAGAGGGTCGAGGTGTGCGTGATCCGGTCTAGCTGCTCCTTGATCGCGTTGTTGATCTCCGGGATTGCGTGACCGCTGGAGACAGTGGCGATCCCGCCGAAGAAGTCGAGATACTGGCGGCCGGCTCCGTCGTAGACATACTGCCGCTCCCCGCGCCGAAGCTCGATCGGCTTCGAGAAGTAGAGCGGGACGCTGGGGAACAGGCTCTCGCGGTGGCGACGCAGCAGATCGTCAGAGTCGTCGGCCGGCCCAGTCGGATCGGGCGACGCCGGTCTCTTCAGGACGTCGGTCATCGTCGTGTGCTCCTCCCGGCAAGATGATTGTGACTTTGAGAAGATACCGCACTCACGGAATTGCTGCCGCAGCGGAGCCGCGTAGCGACGATCGCGCGGGCGAGTGAGCGGAAGGAGAGAGCGATGGGCATGCCGCCGAACGCGGCAATGACCGAGGCATACGGGCGCATCCACCGCAGGTTGCAAACCGGCGAGGTCGTGATCCTCGACGGAGGGATCGGCTCGGAGCTCCAAGAAGCTGGCTATCCCGAGCACAAGGCCGACCGCCCGAAGAATTTCACATGGGGTTCACTCGCTATCCACGAGGCGCCGGATAAGCTGATCGAGGTGCACCGTCGCTACGCGGAGGCGGGCGCCGATGTGCTGGAGACGCACACGTTCGCGCTCAACCGCGTCTGGGCGGCGCTGCAGGACGGGCGCATCCCGCTGCCGAAGGACGCCTGGAAGCGAATGGCCCTCGACTCAGTGGCGCTCGTTCGCGAGGGAGCGAAACGCGCCGGCCGTGATGACATCGCCGTCGCCTTTGCCTGTCGCACGATGGACTGGCCGCCCGAGCAACAAGAGCGTGCAAGGGACTATACTGGAACATACGTCCCGCTCGATATGGAGCGGTACCTCCGGCCGCTCGCCGAGGTGTTGGCGACCGCCGATGACGACCACAAGCCGGATCTCATCCTCATGGAGATCCAGAAAGAGATCCCCGAAGACCTGGAATTCCCCGATTACCACGTGTTCTTGGAGACCGGTATCCCGCTCTGGGTTTCCTACCGGCGGACGATCGGCAAGATCGTCGGCGTCGAGGGGGAGACGATCCTCGAGGATGGCGACCGGTTCGGGCAGGCCGCGCGCCGGTTCGAAGAGATGGGCGTCAGCGCGGTGCTAGTCAATTGCCTGCCGCCTCCGCTCATCGATGGCGTCGGCTCCTGGCTCCGGCAGTACACGGACCTGCCGCTCGGCGCGTACCCGAATTGGGGCACCTACCTCGACTACGAGTGGGATTGGTCATCTTGCCCACCGACGAGCGTGTTCGTGGAGCACGCCCGGCGCTGGGTTGCAGAGGGCATACAGATCATCGGCGGATGCTGCGGCACGCGACCGGAGCAGATCCGCGCGCTGGTCGAAGTGTTCAAGATGCCAGCAATGGCGTAATTGGAGAGGACGAAGTCTTCCGTGGTCGAGCAAACCCAAATGACCCACGCATCATCCCAACGATTGGCGACCAAGCAGGCAGACGTCGTACTCACCGGCCGATTCCTACCGAGCGATGAGCGACACTACGCGCTCGTCCCGTTCCGCGTCCCGGAAGGTGTCCGTCAGATCCACTTCCGCTGCGACTACAACCAGCGAATCGACTCCGATCCGCTCCTGCAAGGCGGCAACACGCTCGACATCGGTCTGTTCGATGAGCGCGGCGTCGAGCCGGGCAGCCCTGGGTTCCGCGGCTGGAGCGGGAGCGAGCGGCTCGAGATCACGATCGACGAGGCATGGGCGACGCCGCCGTACCGGGCCGGAGCGATCGGAGCGGGCACCTGGCACGTCCTGCTCGGCCCATACAAGGTCGGCCCGGCGGGGCTGGATTACCGCATCGAGATTTGGTTCAACCCTGGGCTCTCGCCGGACCTACCAACCCTGGAAATTCAGACGCCGCGGCCAGCGTCGGTTCCGCCTGCGGCCGAGCCCGGCTGGGTGCGCGGCGAGCTTCATTGCCACTCGCTTTACTCCGACGGCGATTCCTGGCCGGAGGAGATCGCGGTCGCCGCTGCCGAAGCCGGTCTCAGCTTCCTCGCCGTAACGGACCACAACGGCGCGGTGCGGTCGCGCTGGAACCCCGCTCCCGGTTTACCGGTCATGATCCCCGGCATCGAGGTCACGACCTACGGCGGGCATTGGAACGTCTGGGGCGTGGATGGTTGGTTCGACTTCCGCGAGCCGAACCCGGAGGCGATCGCCGCTGAAATGCGGAGGGCGTCCGCGGCCGGGGGGCTGGTCAGCATCAATCACCCTCGGCCGTACGGCCCCGCCTGGCAATATGGCGATCAGGCGCCCGTGCACGCGATCGAGGTCTGGAACGGTCACTGGCATCGCCTAAATGAGACGTCGCTGCGCTACTGGGAGCAGCGGCTGCGACGCGGCGAGCGGCTCATCGCCGTCGGCGGGAGCGACGCTCACGTCCTGCGGCCTCAGTCGCGAGATCCCCTGCCTCCATCCCGTATCGGCACGCCGACAGTCTGGGTCCGGATCGACGGTGATCCGTCCGCGGAGCGGATCTTGGCTGGATTGCGGCAGGGCCGCGCCTTCATATCGGAGCAACCAGAGGGTCCGCAGCTCTACTTCGAGGCGGAAGGCGAGGCGCTGCGCGTCCACGTGGTCGGGGCTCAGGGTTCGGCGTTGGTGCTCCTCTCGCAGGATGGCTGCATCGCCGCCACCGCGATCGATCGCGACGACTGGACCTGGCATGCGCGCTTCCCGGAGACGGCGTTCTACGTCCGCGCTCAGGTCGTCAGCGGCGACGGCACAATCCGTGCATTGTCGAATCCTATCTGGCGGCCGGTGGAGCAAGCTCTAGGCCGGCGCTGACAATCTGGCACGAGCGATGCGCCCTGGCCCGCGCGGTCGACCGGGGGTATGATGCGCCTCGCGGCGAGCGATGAGCCCGCACGCACGGCTACGCGTGATGGAGGCAGCGCTGTCATGGCAAGACCGGCGAACCACCGCGTTGACTGCCAGCGCTCCCCGCTGATGGGTTCGACATCGGACAACGGCACGGCGCTCGGAGAATGGATCCGGGCCACCCGTCTCGCTCAGGGCATCAGCCAACGGGAGCTGGCAGCACGCGCGCGGCTTAGTCGCTCGTATCTCTGCGACATCGAGCGCGGTCGCGGCGCTCAGCCGAGCATCGCGACGCTGGACAAGCTGGCGCGGGCGCTCGGCGCGTCACGGTTCGACGTGTTCCGCGTCGCCGGCATCCTGGAATCAGGCGCTAGCCGGCCTGGCGACGATCGGGAACGCCGGCTCCTCGCCTGCTTCCGGGAGCTGAGCCCCTCCGGACAGGCGGCCGTCGAACGCTTCGCCCGGTTCCTCCACGCCGAGGAGCAGCGCTGGATTCAGCCGCCGCTCATCGAAACGAGAGACGAGGCGCCGCCCCCGGCCCGGATCGTGGGACCAACCCTCTTCGATCAGGTGGGCACCGTCTCGGAATCGGAATCCTCGGCCGGCGTCTCGTAAGGGCCGCTCCCCGTCCCTGGTCGAGTCCGAGCGCACCCGCGATCCGGGCGGAACGTGCCTCGTGTCACCCTCCCTACGGCTCGACCGTCTGAAAGACCTCGCGCTGGCGCGACTCGAGCAGCGGGAGAATCTTCCCGAGTACGATCTCTTGGAACGCGGCGCTCTTGACGTGCTCCTGGAAGGCCGCCTCATTGTCGTACTGCTCGTAGAGCAGGAATCGTCGCGGGTCCTCGACCGACCGGTTGGCGACGTAGACCCGACAGCCGGGCTCGGAGCGGGAATGCGGGATCATCTCCTTGACGAGCTCCGCGACTCGGTCCGCCTGCCCCTCTTTCGCCAGCCACTGCGCCACGACCACGTACATGATTCCCCTCCCGTCCCGCGAGAGCTACAAGCTGCCGATGATCTCGAGAAGCGCCGCTTCCTCGCGCGCCGGATCCTCGCCCGGCACCAAGCTGACGACCAGCTCGTCCAGACCGCGATCGAGCCGGCCGCGGAGAGCCGCGGCAATCCCGTCCGCGTCCCCACTCACGACCAGCTCGTCGATCAGCGCGTCGGGTACCGCGTTGTCCGGTCCGAGCGGGAACCCGGCATCGGCGAACATCCGGCGGTAGAACTCGGCGCCAGCGTAGTACGTCAGCGTTTGGCGCGCATCGCGACGAACCGCCTCGCGGTCGGTCCGTGGCGCAACGAGGACGTGGGCGACGATCGGCGGCGCTGGCCGACCCGCCTTTGCCGCGCCTCGCTCCAGCGCGGGCTTCCCGACCGAGAGGATGTAATCCACGGGGCAAAGCCAGGTAATCGCCCCATCGGTCAGTTCGCCCGCGAGCTCGAACGCGCGAGCGCGGAGCGTTGAGATCAGAATCGGCGTCTTCGGCGCCGCGCCGAAGTCCGCGTTCACCCGGTAGAACTCGCCCTCGAAGGTGACCTTTCCGTCGTGCAGCGACGGCCGGAGCACCTGGAGATACTCGCGGAGCTGCGCGAGCGGCCGGGAGAAGTCGAACCCGTAAATGGGGATCATCGTCCGCTGGTGGCTCGTCCCAATGCCGAGGCGGATGCGGCCCGGCGCCAAGTCTTCCAGCGTCAGCATCTGCGTCACGAGCGCCAGCGGATGCCGCGTTAACGCCGGCACGATCGCCGTCCCCAGCTTGACGCGACTCGTCCGCGTGAGAGCCGCCGCGTAGAGCGTCGGCGTGTCGCGTCCGGTCGCGCGCATCACCGTCCAAACCATCTCGACGCCAGCCGCCTCGGCGCGCTGAATGGTGTCGATCGCGGAACGGGCATCGAGCGGTGCGAAGCCGTATCCGACGCGCGTTCGATACCGCATCTGCATCGCTTCTCCCTTGCCTCCTTCGCCGAAATTGCGGTCGCGCACGCGCCCCGCCATATGTGCCGGAATTTTGACAAATGGACACGAATGGCGTACAATTCGAACAAACGTTCGTATTCGGGGAGACCCGCTGAAAGGAGCCCCGCGTGAGTCGAATCATCAATCGGGACGCGGCAAACGTCCTGTTCAACGTAGCCACCATCCTCGAGCTCGCGGAAGACAATCCCTATCGTGTTCGCGCCTACCGCCGCGCCGCCCGGCTGCTCCTGCAGAACCGGGAGGACGTCCGGCTCAAGTTGACGCCGGAGCAGGAGCTCGATCTGCCGGGCCTCGGTCCTCGCCTACGCAAGAAGCTCGGCGAGCTCCTGAGCACCGGCCACATGCGCTTCTACGTCGAGCTCTGCGCCGACCTGCCACAAGAGGTGCAGAACCTGATGCAGATCCCCGGTGTCGGCCCGAAGACGGCCTACCGGCTGCATGAGGAGCTGGGCCTCTCGACGCCGCTGGACGTCTACGTCGCGGCGCAGCAGGGGAAGATCCAGGAGCTTTATGGCTTCGGGCCGCGCCGCGAGCGGCAGCTTCTCGAGGGCGCGGCGCAAGTGCTGACCGGCAAGGCGAAGACGTTGGCTCCGATCCCGCCCGCCGCGGAGGACGAGCTGCCCCCGGCCGACCATCCACCCCTTGCGATCGTCAAGCCGCAGAACGGCGCGATCCAGCAACGTTTGCCGGAGGCAGCCTAGGTGGCCGGCCGATTTCGGGGGCCGGGAGCTGGTTGGCGTCGCGGCCGGATCTCGCAAGTAGGTCCGGCCGCAACTGTCTCTGAGGCGTGGCCGGCGGATGACGGTGCGGACGAAGCGCAGCTCGAGCTGTTCGATGTCCTCGCCGTGCCTGACGAGGCGAGCGAGCCGGCAGACGCCTCGGACACCACTGACGAGCGCGAGATCGAGCCTACCCGAGTCCCTTCCTGTGCCGACTTGCTCACTCCCGAGCTGATTGAAGCCTACGGGCTTTCGCGGGCCAGCCAGTTCAGCCTCGAGCCGCGCCCGTATCAGGAAGAGGCGATCGGCGCCTGGGCGCGCAACGGCGGCCAAGGCGTCATCGTCCTGCCGACGGGTGCCGGGAAGACGGTCGTCGCGTTGGCGATCCTCGCCCGGCTCAACGTGCGTGCGCTCGTCGTCGTGCCGACGATTGATCTCCTGCACCAGTGGCGGGAGGCGATCGCGGAGCGGCTCGGCTTCCCGCTCTCGGCAATTGGGATGATCGGCGGCGGGAAACGAACGATGCGGGACATCACCGTCATCACCTACGACTCCGCCTCGTTGCCGAGTCGGCGTCTCGATGGCTTTGGTCTGCTGATCGTTGACGAGGTACATCACCTTCCCGCGCGCGCATACCGCACGATCGCCGCGAAATCGAGCGCGCCGTTCCGCCTCGGCCTGAGCGCCACGCCGGAGCGTTCCGACCACGGTCACACGCTCTTGCCCGCGCTGGTCGGGCCGGTCGTCTACCGGCGGACGGCGGCAGAGCTCGCGCGGGAGTCGTACATCGCGGCCTACGAGGAGAAGCGGATCTTCGTCGATCTCTCGCCCGAGGAGCGACTGCGCTACGAGGAGTGCATGGCACACTACCGGTGGTACATCGCGACGCACCGCGCTTCGCTCGGCGGCGAGCCCGGCGCCCTGTTCGCCGGCCTGATCCAGCGCTCTGGACACGATCCGGCCGCTCGCGCCGCCCTGCGGGCTCACCATGAGGCGCGGATGATCGCTCTCAACGCGCGCGCCAAGCTCGCCAAAGTCGCTGAGCTGTTGCAGCGACACCGCAATGACAAAGTTCTGATCTTCTCCGAGTACACCTCGATGGTGGACATGCTTAGCGAGGCAATGCTGCTGCCGGCGATCACTTACCGCACGCCGCTCGTCGAGCGCCGCCGCATCCTCGACCGATACCGAGCTGGCGAACTGAGCAAGCTGGTCACCGGACGCGTCCTCAACGAAGGAGTCGACGTCCCGGACGCGAACGTCGCCATCGTCGTCAGCGGTTCATCCGCCACCCGCGAATACATCCAACGCCTCGGCCGCATCTTACGTCCGAAGGACTCGACCGCCGTGCTCTACGAGCTCGTCACGCGCAAGACGACCGAAGGCCGAGCCGCCCGCAAGCGCCGCTCGGCCAACAAGAAGTAGGAGGCCGGTCACCGGCAGGAGGTCAGGAACCGGAGCCAGGCGGTTTTTCCACCCCTATCCCCCAACTTCCAATCCCTGACTCCCGCCCCCTGACCTCGACCCCCTAACCCCTGCCTTGGAGGCATCCCGCATGGCCTTTCGACGTCAGGACATCCCGAAGACGACCCGCGCCGGCAAGGACGGTCAGCCACGGCGACTGTACCCGCGCTACCTGCGCGACCGGACGCTCTGGCCGAGCATCGAGCGGGCCATCGCATACTTGGATGAGATGGTCGGCCGGCGGCGAGGCGAGCTCCGGGAGGACGCGATGCTTGAGCTCTTCGGCGACCCGAAGCTCGCGCGCTGCATCCTCGCATGCCTCGGCAACCGTTACCGTTTCGAGACGCTGACCTTTGCCGAGGCGCTCGGTGAAGAGACGGCAACGCGCCTCGCCGAGCACGGCGCACACGAGCCGGCAGACCTCCGCGATCTCGTCTACCGCACGGTCGAGCTTCAGCATCGCGGCGTCCTGGGGCCAGAGGGACGCCCCGGATTCCTCGCTGACCTCGGGCAGGAGATTGGCGTCCCGGCTGACCTGCTCGACGAGGCGCTCCACCTCGACGCGGAGCGGAACCAGCGCTTGGTCCGCATCGGCGCGCGACCAGAAGTTCCCGACATCGTTGCGCGCTACAACGCGCTACTAACACTCTCGGTCCTGCGGCAGGCGTCCACGATCGAGCTGGAGCTACCGGGACTCTCGCCCGCGACAGTGGAGACGATCGCCGCCCGGTGGGACATTGCGCCACGCCGGCACGCGGGCAATGTCTGGCGACTCCGAGGCCGGCAAGATGCGCGCGGATCGTGGGCGCGGTTCGGCGCGAAGCTCGCCCGCTGCGCCATCCACTGCCTCATCCTCTGCCCGGAGACGCCATCGGGATGGGCGCAGGTCCATTTTGGTGACCGGACTGCGCGCTTCGTTCTCGATGAAAAGACGCTCGGAGCCATCCGTCCGCGCCGGCGCCTGGCTGCCGCCGCCGACGGCCTCATCCGAGCGGCGCAGCTAGCGGCCATGCTCAGTGAGGAGCGCCGGCAGCCGGAGCAGCAGGGCTGGACGGTCCGGCGCGCGCTGGAGCCGCTCATCGCCGACGGCGTCATCGTCCTCCCCGAGCTGACCATTGCCCGGGATCGCACTTCCGTCGCGGTCGTGCCTGTCTCCACCGCGGACGATCTCAGCACTCTCGAGCGCTTGCGTACGGCTCAGCCAGTGATCGCGCTCGGTCGCGTCACGGCGGAAACCGGCGTGCCGGTGATCACTGGCGCGTCCGCCGGCGAGGTCTGGGCAGTGCTCGATTCGCTGGCCGGAGAGACACCATCGGTCTCACCGCACGAGGTCATTCACGCGGAGCTGGAAGCGACTGGCTGGGTGCCAAGCGACCGGCTCGCGGATCTCCTCGGCGCGCCGGAGCCGCACGAGGGGCGCCTCGCCCCGATTCTCACCGAGGCGAGCGCGGAGCTGGTGGCAGGAGTGGGGCTATGTCGCCTCGATTGGCTCGCTGCCTGGCATCGCCGCTACGTCGAGGGTGGGTTAGACGTCCGCTCCCTGCGCGCACACCTCGCGGCCGAGCTTGGCGATCGCGCCCTCGCCGACGCCCTAACGCTCCATCTCCTGAGCCATCCGCCGCTCGCCACCGCGCGACCGGCCGCCTAACGCTCGAACGGAGCAATTACATCGCCCCTGACGCGTAGCCGTGCGCCAGGGGCGATTTCCGTCGGGATTCAGTGCGAATTCGGGATCTGAACGTCAGGCGCTCGCGGTCGCCTACGATAGCACCTCGCCGAGAGCCGTCAGGAACTCTTCGACCTGCGCCTCTTCCCAAATCAGCGGCGGCAGTAGGCGGAAGACGACCGGGCTGGCCGGGAGCACGAGGACACCGCGCTCCTGCAGCGCCTTGAGCGTCGGCGTCACGCGCTCCTTCAGCTCGACGCCGATCATGAAGCCCCGACCGCGAACCGCGCGAATCTTCGGGCTGCCGAGCGCCTCGATCCCAGCTCGCAGCTTCTCGCCGAGCGTGCGCGAACGCTCGTACAAGCCCCGGTCGCGCAGCGCCGCCAGCGTCGTGACGATTGCCCGGCAGGCGAGCGGGTTGCCGCCGAAGGTCGAACCGTGTGCCCCCGCCGGAATCGCGGCGGCGATCTCTTCGGTGACCAGCGTCAGCCCGACCGGGAAGCCATTGGCTAGCGCCTTCGCCGTGCAGATGATGTCTGGCACCACGCCTGACTCGGAGATCGCCCACGGCGCCCCCGTCCGGAAGCCCGTCTGAATCTCGTCGGCAATCAGCAGCGCGCCGCGATCTCGCGTCACCTCGCGGGCTGCATGCAGGAACGCCTGGTCGGCCGGGTAGATGCCCGCCTCGCCCTGAATCGGCTCGAGGATCACGGCGGCCGTCTCTGAGTCCACTGCCGCCTCGAGCGCGGCGACGTCGTTGAGCGCCACGTGGACGACCGGCAGCGGCAGCGGCTCGAACGGCGCCCGGTACTTCGGGTCGGCAGTAGCGGAAAGCGCCCCGAGCGTGCGGCCGTGGTAGGCACGCTTGGCGGCGACGATCTTCGGTCGGCCGGTGGAGGCGCGAGCGAACTTCAACGCTACTTCGATCGACTCAGCGCCGGAATTGCTGAGGAAGCCGCGCGTCAAACCCGGCGGCGCGATCTCTGCGATGGCCGCAAGGGCTGCCGCCCGGACGTCGTTGAAGAAGCTCTGATGGCAGGTCGTCAGGCGAGTGAGCTGGTCGCTCAACGCCGCCGCGTACTCGGGATCGGCATGCCCGAGGACGGCGACGCCGTAGTTGCTCATCGCGTCCAGATAGCGCCGCCCCTCGCTGTCATAGAGGTAGGCGCCCTCCCCTCGCACCAGAGCGATGTCACGCTTCGCGTAGAGGGCGACCTGGTGTCGACTTTCAATCTCTTGCACCTGCCCGGCGGCCAGGCTGTCCACGGTCATCTCGGCTCCTCCTCGGTCACGCTCCGCGTACGCCGCCCGCCGCGAGGTCTCGCTCGCCCGCGACCACGGCGCCTTGCGCCTGGACCACCGTGCCCTCGCCCGCCAGGGCTCGCCGCACCGGCTGCTCGACGCGGGCATCGGCGAACACGACGCGGCCGACGCCTCGCTCAATCGCCCGCAGCGCCGCCTCCACCTTCACGACCATCCGTCCCTTCGCGGCAGCCAGCGCGGCCTCCGGATCGGCGGCATCAATGGTGCGGATCAGGGTGGACTCATCGTCCTTGTCCCGCAGCAGGCCAGGAGTGTCGGAGAAGAAGAGGAGCGCCCCCGCCCCGAGCTCGATCGCGAGCTCCAGCGCCAACTTGTCGCCATCAACATTGATCGGTCGGCCTTCATCGAGCGCGAGCGCCGGCGGCGTCAGCACCGGCAGATACCCGGCGTCCAGCAGCAGCCGCACGAGCCGAACGTCGAGCTGCTCGATCGTCCCGGCGTGGTCGTCGCGCAGCACCTTCAGCTTGCCGTCCTCGTAGCCGCGCAGCGCCGGCTTGCGGCGACCGGTCGCGATCCGCCCGTCAATAGCGCTCAGCCCGACCGCATTGATGCCCGCCGCCTGTAGGGCAGCGACGAGACGCTTGTTGACCTTGCCGGCATACGCCATCAGCATGACGTCAATCGTCGCGCTGTCCGTGTAGCGAGAGACGCGGCCCTTGTCGTTGGTGATCATGCGCGGCGGCATGCCGAGCGCCTCGCTCAGCCGGCTGAACTCCGCGTTGCCGCCATGAACGATGACGAACGGCTCGGTCATGCTCGCGAGGTCGGCGGCAAAGCGGGAATACGTCTCCTCGGTGATGCCCGCGCCGCCGCCGATCTTGATGACGTACATACCTTCTCCCTCAGAAATGGGCATTGAGGGCTCAGAGTGCCTTAGCCCCGAGCCCTCCGCGCCCAAGTGCCAACGACTAGATCGGATGCAGACCGGGGAACTCCAGACCGCAGGTCTCGTCGAAGCCGCAGCGGATGTTGAACGCCTGGACCGCCTGGCCGGACGCGCCCTTCATCAGGTTGTCGAGCGCCGCCATCACGACCAGCCGGTTGCTGTGCGGGTCGCGCTCGAAACCGACGTCGCAGAAGTTGGAGCCGGCCAGAATCTTCGGCTCCGGGTAGCGGTGGATGCCGCTCGACTCCTTGACGATCCGCATGAAGGGCTCGTCCTTGTACGCGGCCCGGTAGATCGCCCAAACATCCTTATCGCTGAGCGGCTCCTTCAAATAGACGTGCGACGTGGCGAGAATACCGCGAACGGCCTCAACCGAGGTCGCCGAGAATGCGATTTCCGGCACGACGCCGTTGAACGTCAGCTCCTGGATGATCTCCGCCGAGTGCCGGTGGCCGGTCGCCTTGAACGGGCGGATGACGCCAGACCGCTCCGGGTGATGGGAAGCGAGGCCAGGCTCACCACCAGCGCCGGACGATCCAGTCTTCGCCTCGATTACCGTCGGGCGAGAAGTGTCCACGACGCCTGCCCGGAACAGCGGGTATAGCCCGAGGATCGCAGTCGTCGACATGCAGCCCGCGTTGGCGATACGGTCCGCCGTGCGGATCTCTTCCCGATGCAACTCAGGGATGCCGTAGACGAACTTGTTCAGAAGCTCGGGATCCGTGTGCTCGTGGTTGTACCACGTCACATACCCGGACGGATCGGTCAAGCGGAAGTCGGCGCTCAGGTCGATGATGATCTTGGCGATGCTTTCGAGCTCCCGCATCCGCTTCATCGAGACGCCGTGCGGGAGCGCAACGAAAAGCACATCACAGGGCTCGAGCTTGTCAACGCTGATGAACTTCAGCTGCGTGCGCTTGCGTAGATTCGGGTGCACCGAGTGCACGAACTTGCCCGCATTGCGCTCCGACGTCACCTGGCGCAGCTTCGCGCCCGGATGATTCAACAGCAGCCGGATCAGCTCTCCACCCGCGTATCCAGATCCACCGATGACCGCGACATCGTACATTGCGTGAACTCCTGACCGGCAACGTTCGCGTCCTTAGGCGGGGGAACCGCGATCGCTACCGAATGACCATGTCATGCGCTCGTCGCCGGCGCCAGCGACACCTGGCCGTTCCGGCTCACCTCTTTCTGCTCTCTCGCCGCCCGCGCGACCTCGAGGACGTAGTCAGCCACCTTTCCGGGGATATTGACTCCCGTGGTGTCGATGCTGTTGCGGAACTCCATCGTGTAGTTGACTTCGTTGACCAGCAAGCCGCGATCGGTTTCGAAGAGATCGATCGCGACCACGCCACCGCCGACAGCCTTCGCGGCGGCGCGAGAGATCTCGTCAAGCTCCGGCGTCACCGGGCAATTCGAGGCCTGACCGCCCCGCGCGGTGTTCGTGATCCAATGCTCCGAATTCCGATAAATTGCGCAGATCGTCTCGTCTCCGACGACGAACGAGCGAATGTCTCGCCCGGGTTTATTGACATACTCCTGAATGTAGAACGCGCCGTGGTGGAACGATCCAAGCGTCACCTTGTGCTCGAGCAGCGCCTCCGCGGCGTCTCGATCATTGACGCGTGCGAGCAACCGCCCCCACGATCCGATTGCCGGCTTCATCACCACCGGATAGCCAAGCGTCTCGATCGCTTCCAGCGCCGATTCCGGCGTGTAGGCCAGGATCGTCCGCGGCGTCGGCACGCCGTGGCGAACCAGCGCCGCCGATGTCAGCAACTTGTCACCGCAAGTGTTGGCGACCTCGAAGGTGTTGACGGTCGGGATGCCCCAGTCATTCAAGACGCGCAGGGTATAGAGCGCGCGCAAGTGATTGATGCACCGCTCTAGCACCACGTCGACATCAATCGAAGGGCGCTCCAGATCGAGCGTCAGCTCCCGGTCGTCATATCGAATTACCTCGGCGCCGCGCTGCTCGAGCTCGCTCATCAGGAGCTTCTCCTCGACGCGGACGCGAGACATCAAGATTCCCACTCTAAGCGGTTTTCCCATCTTCGCTCCCCAGGTCCGCCGGTCGCCGCCTGCCTCTCGCCAGGCTCAAGCGCCCACCGTGGCGACCTTGGCCACTCCGTCAGCCTCGTGCGCCATGCGGATGGCCTCCTCGACGATCTCGCCGGCGATGTCAACATCCGTTGTCGTCATCAATCCATGAAACTCGCCGCCGGTGTTGACCTCGACAACCGCGTAGCCGTCCGGCGTTTCGATCAGGTCTACCCCGGCGAGACGCGCTCCGACGGCAGCACAAGCCCGCAGCGTCGTCTCCTCGATCTCCGGCGTGATCGGGCAGGCAACGCTTGTTGCCCCGCGCGCGGTGTTGGTGATCCAATGCTCGGCCATGCGGTACGACGCGGCGAGAACGCGATCGCCGACGACAAAGGCGCGGATATCACGCCCGGGCTTTTCGATATAGGCCTGCACGTAGAAGATCGAGTGGTGGAACGAGCCGAGCTCCTTCTTCTGTTCCAAGATCGCGCGCGCCTGCTCCGGACCGTTCGCCTTCGCCAGGAGCCGGCCCCAGGAGCCGGTGACGGGCTTGAGCACGACCGGGTAGCCAATCGACTCACACGCCTCGAGCGCCGACTCGATTGAGAACGCCAGCAGCGTCCTCGGCGTCTGCAGCCCGGCCGCCTCCAAGACGAGGCTGCAGCGAGCCTTGTCGTCGCAAATCGTCGTCGCTCGCGAGCGGTTCAGCGTCGGCACGCCCCACCGCTCGAAGACGCGCAAGATGTACTCCGCGCGCGAGTGCGCGACGCACCGGTCAAGCACGACGTCGAAGTCGAAGCCGGCGTGCTTCGCATCGGGCTGCGAGAGGTCGAGAACCAAGTCGCGGTCGAAGACAGGCGTTACATCAATGCCGCGCGCTCGCGCCGCGGTCAGGATCAGCTTCTCCTCCTGACGCAAGTAGGAGACGAGGACGCCAAGCTTCGGCGACCGGTGGTTGGTCGCTGCGCGATCGTTCATAGCGAGATCAAAACCTCGGTGAGGACCCGGATCGCCTTCAAATAGTCATCTAGGACGATCCGCTCCTCGGGCGTGTGGTCGAGCGAAGCATCGCCGGGGCCGTAGGCAACGATCGGGCAGCCCCAAACCGGGCCGACGACCGTCATATCCGAGGTACCGAGCTTCCGAGTGAAGCGCGGAGCTCCCCCGACGTGGCGAATCGCTCTAAGAAAAGGCGGCACGATCGGCGATCGCTTGTCGGTGTGGTAGCCCTCTTGCCGACCGTGGACGATAATCTCCGCCGGCGCGGCCAGCTCCGCGACTCGGTGCTCGAGCTTATCGACGTCGATGCCGGGCGGGAGGCGGAGCCCAATCGAAAGCTCCGCGACATCGTGGAGCCCGTCGCTCTCCGTCCACATCCCGCGCAGGGAGTAACCGAGAGCGTAGAACCCGGTCGCCTCCCCGTTCCAAGCAGCGATCTCCGATACCAGCGCGTTCCAAAACTCGACCGCCCGCTCGGCGACCGATTCACCAGGGCCTGCCGTGTGACGGGAGGCCTGACGAAGGTGGTAGGTCAGGGAGAGCGTGCCGCGATAGCCGAGGCAGACGGCATCCCAGCCGCTCGGCTCCCCGATGATGCAGTAATCCGGCGCTGGCCAGGTAGCGACCTCGGTCGCGCCGGGCGAGCCGATCGTCTCCTCGCCAACGGCGCCAACGACGGTGATCGTCGCGTCGGCGCCCGCGGCTGCCGCGGCTTGCGCGGCGGCGACGAACGTCGCGAGCGGGCCCTTTGCGTCCACCGCGCCGCGGCCGTGAAGCACGCCGTCCTCGATACGGACGGGAATCTCCCCGGGCACGGTATCAATGTGGCCGAGGAGCACGATCTGCCGCTTACCTTGCCCGATCGTGCCGATCGCGTTGCCAGCCGCGTCGACGTGGGTATCGAAGCCGCGCGCGGCCATCTCTTGGCAGAGGTAGGCGACGGCATCCGCCTCCTGCCCGCTCAGGCTCGGGATGGCAATGAGCCCGCGCAGCAGCTCGATATTCGCCTCGTCCGTCGCCGTGTCAGAGATCGACTCAGAGAGCGAGAGCGACGCCATCGGTCACCTCCCGCCTCATCGTCGATCCCAAGTGAGCGCCGTTCGGCTGCGACGCGCCGATCGCCGTCCGCTCAATGAGGCGCATTGCCGCCAAATCGGCAATCGCCTGACCCGCCGTCCGGTCGCCGAGCGGCACGGTGTCGCGGAAATCGGGAACCGGCTGCACGTCCCAGACGACGAGACCGGCCGTCGTCCGAACAAGCTCGATCCCGGCAACGTCGGCGCCGATCGCCTTGGCCGCGGCCTCGGCCAGCGCCACCGCCTGCGGGCCAAACGTCGTCTCGTTCCCCATGTGCCGCGACGCGACCGCGCTCCCGCCGACGACGATTACCAGTGCATGCTCCGCGCCGATCGTGGTCCCAGCCTGGAGGAGTCCGACGACCTCGCAGGTTCCGCCAAGCGTCTGCCTGTGCTCCAAGACAGCCTCAGCCGCGTCGCGGTCCAACAGCGGCACCGGTGCGGCGCCGACCGTGAGCGGCAGGAGCGTCGCCGGATAACCGAGCGTCTCGAGCGCCTGGAGCCCTGCCTCTTCAGAGGCAACGAGAAGGGTTGCGGGGCGCGGCACGCCGGCAGCCGAAAGGGCTGACGCTACCGCGAGCCGATTGCCGGTCGCGGCGATCCCCGCGCCGATCACGACCGCGCCCGTCCCCTGCCAGAGTGGAAGAACCGCCGATGCGACAGCGCGATCCTGGCAGCGATCGACGACGACCGGCATCGTGGCGCCGAACGCAGCGGCGACCTGCGGGGCCGGCGCGAACGGGACAACCGGCAACGGAAGAGCAGCAGGCGGCACCGGCACCGCCGGAACGCCGGCATCCGCCAGTACCTGGATCACCTGCTTCTCTTCGACCCGTTTCCGCTCGCACAACACGCCGATCGCCGCGGTCATTGTCACGCTCCCTTATGCCGTCAGTCGATTGCTGCCAGAGCCCTCATTTCCTCCGCGGTGCCGAGGGGCTCTCGCCGCTACTCGCCCCAGTCCTCACCTTCTTCTGGCGCCAGGCCGACGTTGATCGGATTGGTGCCCAGCACCTCGAGCTCGACGCTGCACTCCGGGCAGACGATGATCTCGCCGACCTCGACCGCGCCTGCCTCGAACTCGCCGCCGCACTCCGGGCATGTCACATTCGTTGACGTGGACATTTCTCCTCCTGATATCACCGCCGGCTCACTCCGGCGCTCACGTGCTTCCTGGTTACCGTCAATTCCCTACTGGGCGATGCGCTCACCCTTCAATCGTCAGCCCACGCTCGCTCGCGATCCCCCCTTCCTCGCCCCTAGCAAAGGAGATGCAGTAGCAGTGCCTTGTGCAGGTGGAGCCGATTTTCCGCCTGATCGAAGATGACCGACCGCGGCCCGTCCGCGACTTCAGCGTCCACCTCCTCGCCGCGATGCATCGGGAGGCAGTGCATGAAGATCGCGTCCGGCTTCGCGGCGTCCATGATTGCCTGCGTGACCTTGTACGGCGCGAGCGCGACCGCCCGCTGAGCGCCATCCATCTGCCCCATGCTGACGTGGACATCGGTGTAGACGGCGTCAGCACCAGCAGCGGCCTCCATCGGATCGTCGGTCAGGTGGACGCGCGCGCCGCTCGCCGCCGCCAGCCAGGTTGCCTGCGTGATGATGTCCGCCGGCGGCTGGTACTGCTTCGGGCAGGCAATGGTGACGCTGACGCCCACCGCCGCGCCGCAAACGAGCAGCGACGAGGCGACATTGTTCCCATCGCCGAGGTACGCCAGCCGCAGCCCCTTGAGCTCCCCGAACCGCTCCCGAAGCGTCAAGAGATCGGCCAGCGCCTGCGTCGGGTGGCAGCGGTCGGAGAGACCGTTGATGACGGGAACCCCCGCATGCTGCGCCAGATCGACGACATCCTCGTGCTTGGCGACGCGAGCAACGATGCAGTCAACGTACCGCCCGAGCACCCGCGCGGTATCGGCAATTGTCTCGCCGCGCTTCAGTTGGAGATCGTTGATGCCGAGGAAGATCGCCGTGCCGCCGAGCTGGGCCATGCCAGCCTCGAAGGAGACGCGCGTCCGGGTGCTCGGGTGCTGGAAGATCATGCCGAGCGTCTTCCCCGGCAGATAGGTGTGCGGCTCGCCACGCTTCTGCATCCGCTTCAGGCGCGCCGCCGTTTCCAGCACCTCGACGATCTCGTCCGGCGTCAGGTCAATGTCCTCGACGAGGCTCCGGCCGCGCAGCCGGGTGCCGATCGTGAACGTCGAGAGCTTCGGCGTCAGCGACCCGCCGAGTGACAGCGTCCGGGTCGCGCCCGCGCCGTAGTCATCCTCGATCTGAGGCGGCACGGCTCGCAGCGTCGGCGTCTCGGCAACAAGGCGATCCTGATCGTGCGACTCGTCAGACCGATTCGCGGTGGTAAATGGCTCGGACATGGTGGTCCCCCTTCGGCTCACGCCAGCGACGTGACGCACTGCGCCCACGACGTCAGGTCGTGGAGCGAAGGGGCGAGGGGCGTCAATCCCCGCGGTACCACCCTCCTTACGCGGAGCCGAGGCACCATGGCTCCGCGCATCTCTCGGCTGTTGCCTGCGTGGGAGCCACCCACCCGATCCTACTTGGACGCGGCTCGCGGATCGAGGATACAGATCGGAGAGCGCGTTGCTCTCGCCACGTGCCGATCCTCTGTAGCCGATCGTCCTTTCTTCGGCCGGCCGCTCGGGAGCCCGTTCCGAGACGAGACGCTGATTCCAGGCTTCCACCGTCCCCGGATCGCTATGGCGCCCCCATCCCGTACTGTTCTCCCTCAACGCGGGCATGGGCGACAGAGCCGTCGCCCAGAGGATGAGGTTATTCGATTCTCTTACGCGGCGACCGTCAACGCGCCGGTCGGTTCTGGCGCGCCGGTCGCCGTCGCGGAGAGCGGGAGAGGCTCTCCGTGCCGATGCAGTAGGTCATCGCGCGACCTCCACTCCCAGACCTTCCGACCGTTCCCGGTCCCGCATCGCGGCAACCTTCGTACCCAGGCCGAAGAGCTTGATGAAGCCCTCCGCGTCCGCCTGCCGGTAGACTTCGTCGGCGCCGAACGTCGCCAGATCCTCGCGATAGAGGCTGTACGGCGACCGGCGGCCGACCGCCTGGCACGAACCCTTGTACAGCTTAAGTCTAACGTCGCCAGTCACAACCTGCTGCGTCTCATCCACGAAGGCGTCAATCGCCCGCTTCAGCGGCGAGAACCACAGCCCGTTGTAGACGAGATCGGCGTACGTCAACGCTAGCGTATCTTTCTGCCGCATCGTCAGTTTGTCAAGAGTCAAGTGCTCAAGCTCCCGGTGCGCGGTCGCCAGGATCGTCCCACCGGGCGTCTCGTAGATGCCCCGGCTCTTCATGCCGACGAGGCGATTCTCGACCAGGTCAACCCGGCCAACGCCGTGCCGACCGCCGATCTCGTTTAGCGTCGAGACGATCTCGACCGGACCCAGCCGCTGGCCATTGACCGCGACCGGCCAGCCCTCCTCGAATGAGACCTCCACGTACTCGGGCTCGTCCGGCGCGTCCTGCGGTTCGACCGTGTAGCCATAGGCATCCGGCGGCGCTTCCTGCCACGGGTCCTCGATCACCCCGCCCTCGTGCGAGAGGTGCCAGAGATTCCCGTCGATCGAGTAGATCTTTGCCTTCGTCGCCTCGACCGGAACCCCGTGCGCCTGGGCGTAGTCAATCGCGTCTTCCCGCGACCGGATGTGCCAGTGCCGCCATGGCGCAATCACGTTCAGGTGCGGCGCCAGCGCCTGGTAGGCCAGTTCGAAGCGAACCTGGTCGTTACCCTTGCCGGTGCAGCCGTGCGCCACTGCATCGGCCCCCTCCAGCAGGGCGATCTCCACCTGGTGCTTCGCGATGCACGGCCGAGCGAAGGAGGTGCCAAGCAGATACTTCCGCTCGTAGATCGCGCCGGCGCGGAGCGTCGGGAACGCGTAGTCCCTGATGAACTCCTCGCGCAGGTCGCGGACATAGGCCTTGCTCGCGCCGCTCGCCAGCGCCTTCGCCTCGATGCCGCTCAGGTCATCCGGCTGCCCGACGTTAGCCGCGAAGGCGATGACCTCGCAGTCGTAGTTCTCTTTCAGCCAGGGAATGATGCACGAGGTGTCGAGCCCGCCGGAATACGCGAGAACGACCTTACCGATCGATTGCTTGTCGCCAGAAACAACTGATGATCCCACGAGGAACCTCCCGAGACTTCATGATCCTCCGAACAACCGCTAAGCCCCGGTCGCGGGGCGAAACCGCTACGCCGAACGGGGAGCGCCCGTTCGGCCAGTACGTGTACGGAGGGCTCTACTCGGGTGCGGGATCATCTTACCTTCGCGCTTTTCGTTCGTTCTCAGTGCACATCAAAGATTGTGACGATTGTCACATTCGCGTACCTTACCGAGCCGGCCGGCGTTTGTCAAGCCGCGCCGCCCTCCTCCGGGTTCGTCTCGGCGATTGAGTAAAGCAGCGAAACCTGCACTTCCACCGTTGCCTCCGCCGGCGCGCTTGGATCGAACGCGGGCACTGTCAGACCGACCGAGCCGGCCGTCCACCAGGAGTCGCCGAACGTCGAGGTGAACATCTCACAACCCGTTGCATCTCGCGGCCGCTCCGGACCCGGCTCGCTGGAGGCCAGCAGCTTGCCGAGGTTGACGCCGAGGACTTCTGCCTGCTCCTGCGCCCGCGCCTTCGCGTCCGCCGTCGCCAACTCTCGCGCCTGTCGCGTCAGCGCCCGGCAGTCGCTCACGGAATAGCCGACGCCCACGTCGTGGACGACCATCCCGCTCGAAATCGCGGTGCGCCCAATTGAGTCGACGATCGCGTTCAATCGCTCGATCGTCGGCTGCTCGACCGTCACATCGAGCCGCGCCGACGAGCAGCGGCTGTAGTTGTTGCAGACGCTGATAAGCGACGGGCTCGTCACGATTGTGATGGCATCCTCGCTCACGCCTTCGCTCTCGAGCGCGCTGATGATTGCGGAGAGCGAGGCCGAGCGCCCTCTCCGGCCGCTGCCGTCCGACGAGCTCGACGATGACGAGCTGCCGGATTGCCCATCGCCACCGTAGGGGATGTCGCGGATCAGGAGAACCTGCACCGTCGCCCGCTCGGCTGGCGCCGATGCCCGGCCGTAACCGGTCGCTTCGAGGCTCGGGCCGATCGTCTGGCTCGATCCGCTCGAGGTGAACTTCGCCAGATAGACGGTTCCCCCGTCGCTCGCCATCGCTTCGGCAAGGAGAGCGAGTCCGACCATCGCCAGACCGACGACGACGATCCCGAGCATCAGCTGACGGACCGGAAGTCGCTTCATCGGTGATGTCAAAGGTGCGGTCCGCATGAGCCTCTCCTTTGCATTGTGTACGGGACTGGATTTGGAGACGGGTGCCAGCGGAGGTGTCCTCGCCAGCTCGAACCGAAAATCGACGTAGCCCGGCGGTGAGGACTAAGCTACATGGTCAGCGGGCTGAGAACAAGCCGACTGGCGCCATCGTGCGTTGCAAAGGCGTCACGTTGGACCCATCCGGCAGCCGCGCGAAGGACAATCGAGCGTGTCCGACGGCACTTGGCGCCAATGCCACGTTGGGAGGAGTGGATGAGTACGGTCCACGGCCGCGGCGACGAACCCCTCTTACGCACGGTCAATCTCACCAAGCGATTCGGAACACTCACCGCCGTCGATCGCCTCAACCTCGAGCTAAGGAAAGGGGAAGTCCTCGGCTTTCTCGGACCGAACGGCTCCGGCAAGAGCACGACGGTGGGCATGATCCTCGGCCTGATCACTCCCACCGAAGGACACGTCGAATTCGCCGGCCGCCGCCTCGATGAGCAGCGGCACATGACCGCCCGTGCAATTGGCGCGATCATCGAATCGCCAGCCTTCTATCCGTATCTCTCTGGACGTGACAACCTGCGCGCGCTGGCGATCGCGGTCGGCGGCATCCCCAATTCGCGCATTGATGAACTGCTCGAGCTCGTCGGCCTAACCGAGCGAGCCCACAGCCCCTTCAAGACCTACTCGATGGGCATGAAGCAGCGGCTCGGCATCGCATCCACGCTCCTTACCGATCCGGAGCTCGTCATCCTCGATGAGCCCACCAACGGACTCGACCCAGCCGGCCAGCGCGAGGTACGCGAGCTCATCCCCCGCCTGGCGCAACAGAACCGGGCCGTTTTGCTCGCCAGCCACCTCTTGAACGAGGTCGAGCAGGTCTGCGATCGCGTCGCGATCATCCGGCGCGGTAAGCTGCTGCAATACGGCCCGGTGCAGGAGCTGCTCAAGCGCGGCGCCTATCTCGAAATCGTGCTCGAGCCCGGCGAGGTCGAGCGTGGCGCGGAAGTCCTCCGCTCGGTGCCGGCGGTGCGGGGCGTCTCCATCCTCGATGGCCGGCTCCACGTCGATGCCCCGGCCGAGGAGGGCGCCACCATCAACCGCGCTCTCGCCTCGGCCGGCATCTACGCGGGCGCCATCGTGCCACGGCAGAGCTCGCTCGAGCAGGTCTTCATGGAGCTGACGGCGGATCAAGACGAGGGAGTGGAGCATGGCACCGCTGCTGCGTAGCGAGCTCTTCCGGCTCGTCCGGCGTTGGATGCCTCGCATCCTCCTACTGATCCTGATCGGCTTGGTTGGCCTGCTCTACATCCTCCTTTGGGTCACGGTGCGCTCCGGAGCAGCCGATGAATTCGCTCTGCGGGAGAATCTGCGTCTGGCCTCCGTGCGGGATACCGGTCTCAACCTGGTGTTCCAGATCGGTAGCGTCAACATCATCATCATGACAGCCAGCCTGATCGGCTCCGAATACGGATGGGGCACGATCCGCGCGCTGTTGCCGCGCGCCCGCAGTCGGACGGCTTACTTCTCGGCCAAGCTCGTCACCGCCCTCCTCTTCGTCGCGGTCACGGTCCTGATTGGTCTCGTCGTCTCCTTCGCGGCGAGTGCCGTCATCACCGCGGTCGAGGGGCTTCCTTCCGGCCTCGGCCCGCAAGGACTGTCGCGGACCGTCTTTGCCACGGCGCGGACGACATTCGTCATGCTGCCGTACGTGGCGCTGACGATCATGGTGACGACGCTGACCCGCTCAGTGGCGGCCGGCATCGGACTCGGACTAGCGGTCCTGTTTCTGGAAAGCCTCTTCCTCTCCCTGATCGGCCTCGCCGGCGGCATCTTCGAGCGGCTGCCCGGCGCGCTGATCTCGCGCAACGTCCAGGCCCTCCTGGAGGCCAATGCCGCCGGCCTGGAAGACTCGTTCTCCTCGTCGGGCGCGGCAATGCCGTCCGTCTGGCAAGCGGCCGTCGTGCTCGCGGCGTACACGGTGGCGTTCCTTTTCTTGGCCTATCGCTCGTTCATCAAGCGGGACATCACGGCAGGCTCGTAGGAGCGCGCCCCCCAGATGGCCACGCCACGGGCAGCCGGCATGAGTGAAGAGGAAGGAGCACCCCTGTGACGCGGCCACTCCTGATCGCGAAGGGCACGCGCTCCGTGCGTTTACGCCGCGCGATCAGAAGGCGGTCCGAGCGGCGGCACAGACGTTCCGGACGAATCCAGACCTTGACGTCGAGACGGCAAATACCGAGCTTGGCGTCGGAGAAGCGCTCGTCTCCTTCTTAGATGGTGCAGGCGTGCCAGGTATCGTCGAGCGGGCACTGGTCATCCCGCCGCGCAGCCGGATCGGCCCCATCAGCCTCGAGCAGCGGCGCAAGCTCATCAACTGGTCGCATATGCAAGGGAAATACGACCACGCCATCGACCGGAAGTCGGCTTACGAAATGCTGCGCGAACGTGCGGCATTGACAGCCTCCGAAAACGATCGAGCCAGATCCGAGCTGAAATCCGCCCCTCTCCGTTCAACACGCAAGGTCGCCCGTCAAGCCGCTCGCGGTGCCGACGAAGGGCTCTCGACCGCCTTGGCCGTGGCGGCTGAAGACGCGGCACGGGAGTTCGGGCAGCAGGCCAACCGCGGCCTGTTGCGAGGACTACTCGGCGCACTCCTCGGGCGCCGGAGTTGACCGCGCTGTAACTGCGATAAACTCCCGAATTGTCGGATTGTTCAGGTCCGGTTCGTTGGAATGGAGAGGCGAGGGCGATGGTGTACGACTACGTGATCGTCGGAGCGGGATCGAGCGGGGCGGCGCTCGCCGGGCGGCTTTCCGAGGATCCCGGAACATCGGTGCTCCTGCTCGAGGCGGGGCCAGACTACCGCGCCGCCGACGTGCCGCGGGCGATGCAAATCCCCAACCCATTCGAGATCATTACTAGCCCCGAATTTTCACGGTTCCGCTACGACAACCTCCGTGCCCGTCGCTCGGTCGCTCAGGAGCCACGGATCTACTGGCGAGGCCGCGGCTTGGGCGGAAGCTCGAACATGAACGGGCAGATCGCGATCCGCGCCATTCCGGAGGACTTCGACGTCTGGGTTGAGGAGGGCTGCACCGGCTGGTCGTGGGACGACGTGCTGCCCGCCTTCAATCGCCTCGAGGACGACCTCTCCTTCGGTGACCTCCCCTATCACGGAAAAGGCGGTCCGATTCCGATCTACCGCGCGCCCCAGGAGAAGTGGGGTGCGGTTGACCGCGCCCTCGCCACCGCCGCGCTCGACCTCGGCTACGGCTGGCACGATGACCACAACGCTCCGGACTCGTCCGGCGTCTCGCCATACGCGATCAATAGCCGCAACGGTATCCGCGTTTCGTGCGCCGACGGCTATCTCGAGCCCGCGCGGGACCGCCCGAATCTGACAATCCTCGGTGACACCGTCGTTGACCGCGTCCTGTTCGACGGGCGCCGGGCCAAGGGGGTCCTTGCCATCACGCCCGAGGGACCGCGCGAATTCGCGGCGAAAGAGGTCATCATCTCCTGCGGCACCGTCCACTCTCCCGGCGTCCTGATTCGGTCCGGCATCGGCCCGGCGGAAGATCTGCGACGCCTCGGCATCGAGCCGCTGGTTGATCTCCCGGTCGGGCAGAACCTCATCGACCACTCGGCCATCTGGCTCGTCCTACGGCTCAAGCCGGAAGCGCGAGTGCCAACCGTTGAGCACCGCCACACCAACTGCTGCGTCCGCTGGTCGTCCGGTCTGGCCGGGGCGGGCAGGAATGACATGTTCTTCGCCTCGATGAACATCATCGGCTACGACGAGGTCGGCCGCAGCAAGGGCCTGGTCGTTGTGGCGACGTATCAAACCTTCTCGCGCGGATGGGTGCGCGTCACCTCCACCGACCCGCTGGTCGATCCCGAGGTTGAAATCCGGATGCTCGACGACGAGCGCGACATGATCCGGCTGCGGGAGGGCTACAAGCGGCTGTACGAGATCGTCCGGCACCCGGCATTCCAGGAGATCACCGAGGGGATCGAGTCCTACGTCGGTGGCGAGGCGCCGGAGACGCTGCCGCCGGATCCGGAGCTGGAACAGTGGCTCCTGGAGAATTGCCAGGACACCCAGCACCCGGTCGGCACCTGCCGGATGGGCCGTCCCGACGATCCGCGGACGGTCGTCGATCCCGAATGCCGCGTGCTCGGCGTCGAGGGTCTGCGCGTGATCGACGCCTCGATCATGCCGGAGATGGTCCGCGCCAACACGCACCTGACAGCGGTCATGATCGGCGAGCACATGGCAGCCAAGCTGCGCGCCGGGAACGCCGCCGCCTAACCGGCACTCTGGCCCGAAAGCAAACGTGAGGGGCGCCGGCGGCGCCCCTCCTTGTTCCTCGGCCGCGCCAATGGTAGATTTGCGCCGGCTTATTAGGAGGGAGTCTGTTGATCAGCTAGCACCGCGAAACGCAGACGAGCGAACGGTACGTGAGCCGGTCGCGGCGTGGCGTCGCAGTGCAGCTGAGCCGGACAACTCCGATATTTTTCAGCACGTTTCCCCTCAACACTGAGTCCTTTCTTCTCAGCACACAGCACGATTTCCCGCCGCGACCGGCCGCTGACGCGGAGTCATTCATGTTGGTCGCGAGCAATCTCACCAAACGGTTCGCCGGTGAGCTCATCTTCGAGCGCGTCTCCTTCACGCTCAATCCAAGGGAGAGAGTCGGGCTCGTCGGGCCGAACGGCAGCGGAAAAACGACACTCTTGCGCATCATCGCCGGCATCTTGCGCCCCGATCAAGGCGCGGTCCGCCTCGCTCCGAGCGTCCGCGTCGGCTACCTCGCCCAGTATCCAGAGGATGCTCTGTCGCTGACGGTCGCGGAGGCGCTGTCGCTTGCCCAACGGGACATCGAGACAGCACGACACGAGATGGAGCGATCAGCGGCCTCGCTTGCTGATCCGTCCCTTTCGGACGAGGCACAAGAGGCGGCGCTGCAGGCATACGCCCGCGCGGTCGAGCGGTTCGAGGCGCTCGGCGGCTACGACGCGGAGCACCGACGCGAGGCTGTCTTATCCGGCCTAGGGCTCGGCGACATTCCTCACGATCTCCCCGTGGCGGCGCTCAGTGGCGGCCAGAAGACGCGGCTCGCGCTGGCGAGGCTCCTCCTCGAGGAGCCGGACATTCTCCTCCTGGACGAGCCGACGAACTACCTGGATCTCCCCGCGCTGCTGTGGCTGCAAGATTGGATCTCCGCGAGTCCGCAAGCAGCGATCATTGTTTCCCACGACCGTCGCTTTCTCGACGCGACCGTTTCGACGATCTTCGCCCTCGATCAGCGCACGCGAACGCTCGCCGTCTATCCAGGCAACTACAGCGCGTACGTCGAGACGCGCCGACGGGAGCAGGAAAAGCAGCTCGCCGCGTACCGGGATCAGCAGGAAAGGATCGCGGCGATCGAGGCGGAGATTCGGGCGCTCAAGCAGCGCTCAGGGTCCATGGAGCGGCGCACCACGCACTTCCACTATCGCAAGATCGCCAAGGGACTGGCCCGCCGAGCGATCGTCCAAGAGCGCCGCCTCGAGCGATCGCTGAAGGGAGAGGACCGGATTGAGCGGCCGGTTGAAGAAAAAGGGCTCTACCTGCGCGAGCTAACGGCGTCTGCCATTCACGACCGGCGTCTGGCCGTCGCGGCACGAGACGTGCGGATCGACGTGAACGGCGTGAGCATCGTGGACGGGGCCACGCTGACCGTGCACGGGGGCGAGCGTGTGGCGCTGCTTGGCCCGAATGGGAGCGGCAAGACGACGCTGCTGCGGGCGCTGGCCGGTGAAATCCCGACGCGGGGCGAAATCCGCTACGGGGAAGACATCGTCCCTGGCTACCTGGCTCAGGAGCAGCCCGCGGAGCGCCTCGGCGGCAACCGCACGGTGCTGGAAGTCTTTCGCCAGGCGGTGCCAGGGACCGAAGCCGAGGCGCGCTCGATGCTCGACAAGTTCCTCTTCGACGCCGACACCGTTCACCGCCCGGTCGCTCACTTGAGCTTCGGCGAGCGGATGAAGCTCGCCCTGGCTCTGCTCGTCGGTGGCGGCGCGACGCTCCTGCTCCTCGACGAGCCGACGAGCCATCTCGATCCCATCTCCCAAGAGCGGATCGAGGCCGCGCTCGCCGCGTACACCGGGCCAATGATCGTCGTCTCCCACGACCGTGCCTTTCTCGAAGCGATCGGCGTCACTCGCGTTTTCGTGATGGAGAACGGCCGACTCGCGGAAGCCGGCGACCTCGCCGATGCCGAGCAGATACTTCGCACCAGCAACCACCTTGACAGGGGGCGGTCTATTCTGTAGAACTTTGTCAACAATTGAGCATCCGGCTCCCACGACGCGGCAACATCCTCACCAATCAGGGGAACCGGGTGCCGGAGTACCAGTGCCACGACGTTGTAGGCACAAGCTCCTCCGGCGGTGGGGGAATGCAGGATCGCGTGGCGCGTGTCCACGCGCGGCCGGAGGATGGCGACGAGGCGCCCCCTGCTTCGGCAGGGGGCCAGCAATTAACGGGCGGCACCACCGGAGCATCGCTCCGCGGGAACCGCCCACCGGGACTGGGGACCAAACCCTGGGACATCCAGGTGACTGTGTAGGGATTGGGCATGAAGCAGCGTTATGACGGATCGGTCTATGTCCCGGTCGTAGTCGGGAGCAGCGCGCTCTCGATCGATCCGGCGCGTCGGCCGCATCTCCACGTCGTTCCCACTCCGCAGCCAGGCACGGAGAGCGTGCCCGACGGTGAGCTCCAGGCGATGGAGATCGGAGAGCTGGAGCTAGAGCTTGGTGGCCGCCTGCCGTCCGTCACGCTGGCGTATCGCACGTGGGGCAAGCTCAACGAGGCCGGCGACAACGCGGTACTAGTCCTCCACGCGCTGACCGGCGACAGCCGGGCGACCGGCGAGGGCGGTTGGTGGACGCCGCTGATCGGCCCGGGCCGGGCGATCGACACCGACCGCGCCTTCGTCGTTTGCTCCAACATTCTCGGCGGCTGCCAAGGCAGCACTGGCCCAAGCAGCATCGACCCATTGACGGGTCGGCCGTACGGCATGCGCTTCCCCCTCATCACCATCGGCGACATGGTCAACGCCCAGCGCCGACTGGTGGAGCGTCTGGGCATCAAGAAGCTGGTCGCGATCGGCGGCTCGATCGGCGGCTTTCAGGCGCTGGAATGGGCGACCCGGCACCCGGACCTCGTCCGCGCCTCGGCGCCGCTCGCGGCGAATGGCGCCCTGCCGCCGATGGGCATCGCGCTGAATGAGGCAGGGCGACGCGCGATCATGGCCGACCCCGACTGGCGCGGCGGCGAGTACCAGAGCGAAGGCGTCTTCCCGGCCGATGGTCTGGCGATCGCCCGCATGATCGCCATGACGACCTTCCACAGCCACGAGAGCATGTGGATGCGCTTCGGCCGCAAGCCGGCGACGCGCCCCAGCCTGTATCCCTCCTTTGGCGGCACTTTCGACGTTGAGGGGTACATCCACTACCATGGCGCGGCGCTCGTCCGCCGGTTCGACGCCAACAGCCATCTCTATCTGACGCGCGCGATGGATCTCTACGACGTCGGCCGGGACGGCGGCGAGGAGTACTGGCTCAGCCGTATTTCGGCGCCGATGCTGCTCCTCGGCATCCGCACCGATTGGCTCTATCCGCCGCAGGAAATCAAGGCTCTGGCTGACCGGATCGCCGCCTTGGGCAAGGACGTGACCTACGTCGAGCTCGACTCGCCGCACGGGCACGATGCCTTCCTCAAGGAGTGGGACATGATGACGGCAGCGATCCAGCCCTTCATGGACCGCGTCTTGCCGGCAGAGCAATCAAGCGAGGCTAGTCGGCAAAGTGTGTAATCCCGCGTCAACGTTCGCGCGGGGATATCGAGCGGCGCGCCTGGCCGGGGGGCGAGGTGCGCGAGGGAGAGCACAGCGTGACTGATCGACCGTTGGGATTCGAGACGCTGGCGATTCACGCCGGCCAGGAGGTCGACCCGACAACCAAATCCCGGGCCGTACCGATCTATCAGACCACCTCGTACGTCTTCGATAGCGCCGAGCACGCGGCGAATCTCTTCGCCCTCAAGGAATTCGGCAATATCTACACCCGCATCATGAACCCGACGACCGACGTCCTCGAAAAGCGGATCGCCGCGCTCGAGGGTGGCGTCGGCGCGCTCGCCTTCGCCTCCGGTCAGGCCGCCGAGACGATGGCGATCCTCAACCTCGCCAAGGCTGGCGACGAGATCGTCTCGACCACCAGCCTCTACGGCGGTACCTACAACCTCTTCCACTACACGCTTCCGAAGATGGGCATCACCGTTCGCTTCTGCGAGCCCACGCCGGAAGCAATCGCCGCTGCCATCACCGACAAGACCAAGGCGGTCTACTCCGAGACGCTCGGCAACCCGGACCTGCTGACCCTCGACATCGAGGCGGTCGCCAAGGTCGCTCACGATGCCGGCGTGCCGCTGATCATCGACAACACGATGCCGACGCCGTACCTCGTGCGGCCGCTCGATCACGGCGCGGACATCGTCGTCCACTCCGCGACGAAGTTCATCGGCGGACATGGCACTTCGATCGGCGGCCTCGTCGTGGACGGCGGCAAGTTCGACTGGGCAGCGTCCGGCCGGTTCCCCGAGTTCACCGAGCCGGATCCGAGCTACCACGGCCTGGTCTATAGCGAGGTCTTCAGCGAGAAGAACTTCGGCGCCAACATTGCCTACATCATCAAGCTGCGCGTGCAGCTCCTGCGCGACATCGGCGCGGCGATGAGCCCGTTCAACGCGTTCCTCTTCCTCCAGGGCCTGGAGACGCTGCCGCTCCGCATGGAGCGCCATAGCCAAAACGCGATGGCGATCGCGCGCTTCCTGGCGGAGCACCCGAAGGTGAGCTGGGTGAACTATCCCGGCTTCCCGAGCCACCCGGCCTACGAGCGGGCGAGCAAGTACCACCGAAATGGGCTCTACGGCGCCATCCTCGGCTTCGGCGTCAAGGGCGGCCGCGAGGCCGGACGCAAGCTCACCGAGTCGGTCAAGCTCTTCTCGCACCTGGCGAACATCGGCGACGCGAAGTCGCTGATCATCCACCCGGCAACCACCACTCACTCGCAGCTGACCGAAGAGGAGCAGCTCGCGACGGGCGTGACTCCGGACTACGTCCGCCTGTCGGTCGGTCTGGAGACGGTCTCCGACCTGATCGCCGATCTGGAGCAGGCGCTCGACCAGGTCTAATCAGGCCGACAGCAGCGAGCCCGGCCGGACGCCCATCGTGGGCCCGAGCCGGGCTCGTTTGCATTCTGCTGCACCAACCAGGCGATCGGCCACTCACCGCGACCGACCGCCGACAGCGATGATTCAGCTCTGCGCGGCGGTCTGCTGGCCGGTTTGCTTCGCTTCGACCTGCTGGATTCGCTCGGCAATCAGCTCGGCGAGGTGGACAATCCGCAAGCGTCGGCCGCTCGCGTCGCAGCCACCGCGCAGGTGCATGATGCACCCCTGGTTGTCGGTGACCAGCACCGGCGCTCCGGTCGCCTGCGCGTTGTTCAGCTTGCGGTTCATCAGCCGCTCGGAAACCTCCGGGTACTCGAACCCGAACGACCCGCCGAATCCGCAGCAGAGCGTATTTTCCTCTAGCTCCTGGATTTCGCAGCCGAGCACATCACGCAGAAGATAGCGCGGCTCTTCCCGCAGGCCGAGCGCGTTCAGCCCTTGGCAAGAATCGTGGTAGGTCACCACCATCCGCTCATCCGTCGCCAGGCTTCCGGCGGGCAGCTTCGCGACCTTCGTCAGGAAGGTCGTGAAATCCATGACGCGCTCGGCAAGCCGCTCCGCGCGCAGCTTCCAGGCAGGATCATCGCGGAAGAGATGCAGGTAATCCTGTGCCAGCGTCGCGACGCAGCTCGCGCTCCCTGAGACGATCGCATCAATGCGCGTCCCATCGAGCGTGCGCTCCAGGGCGCGGATCGTATGTCGCGCCATCCGCTTAGCATTCGCGTCGTCGCCGGAGTTGTTCGCCGGCAGCCCGCAGCAATGCAGGCCAGGCGGGTAGACGACGCGGACACCGAGCGCCCGCAGCGTCGCCGCGATCGCCTCGCCCTGCTCGGGATAGAGCCGGTCGGTCAAGCAGCCTGGGAAGAGCGCGACCGTCTTGCCGGCCGCCTCGTTCGGAATCAGAGCCGGTCCGGCCTCCTGCACGCCGCCGTAGGGAGCACGGTCACGCAATGGCCGCCGCGCCAGAGCCGGCATGCTCCGCCAGCGGGTTTGCGACTTCAAGATCGGCACGTGACGGCCGCGGATGAACCGGCCGCGCTTCAATGGCCGCTGCGCCCGGCTGCCGATCCGCGTCGCCGCGTCGAAGAGCTTCGGTCGGGAGTAGACGTCGAGGACGACGCGCTTCGCCGTCGGCATCCCCTTCTTCTGGACGACCATCTTGCGAACGTCAATGATCTGCCGTGGCAACGGGATACCCACCGGGCAGACCGTCTCGCAAGCGTTGCACGAGAGGCAGAGGCTCTGCGGTTTGGCAACAGCGTCGATGCCGTGGTGGAACGGCGTGACCACCAGCCCGATCGCGCCGGTATAGATGTGACCGAAGACGTGTCCGCTGACCTCACGGTACGGCGGGCAGACGTTCGCGCAGGCGCCGCAGCGGATGCAGTGCATTGCCTCGACGAACTCTTTCATCGCGTGCATCGCCCGCCGGCCATTGTCCACGAGGATAATGTGCATCTCGTGGCCCGGCGTCGGCCCGGTGATGAAGGTGGAATAGACCGTCAGCCGCTGCCCGGTCCCGCTGCGAGCGAGCAGACGAAGCTGCGTCATCGCGTCGTCCCAAGTCGGGACGAGCTTCTCGATCCCCGCGAGCACGATGTGGACCGGTGGCACCGAAGAGGCGAGCCGCCCATTCCCCTCGTTGGTGCACATCATGACCGTGCCCGTCTCGGCAATCAGCGCGTTCGCGCCGGTCATCCCGACACCGGCATTGAAGAACGCCGGGCGCATCTCGTCCCGGATCGTCCGCACCTGCTCGGGGATGTCCTCGAGCGAGACCGGTCGCTCCAGCACGCGGTTGAGGAGCGAGCCCACCTCCTTGCGGCCCATGTGCAGCGCCGGCCCAACGATGTGGCTCGGCCGCTGGCCGGCTTGCTGGATGATCCACTCACCCATGTCGGTCTCAATGACCGAGATCCCTTCGTCGGCGAGGCGGTGATTCAGCTCGATCTCCTCGCTGACCATGGACTTCGACTTGGCAATCAGCGTCGCGCCGTGCTTCCGGCAGATCTCCAGCACGATGCGGTTCGCCGCGTCGGCATCCTCCGCGTAATGGACCGTCGCGCCCGCCTGCTCGGCCATCGCGGTGAACTGCGCGAGGTAGGTATCCAGGTTGTCCGTCACCCGCGTCTTGGCCGCCTTGAACTGGCGACGCATCTCCTCGAACGGGATCTCGGTCATCGCCCGGTCGCGGTTCGTCCGCCAGTTCCGCTGGAATCGCTCGACGTTCCCGGCCAGCGTGGGGTTGTTGAGCGCGGCCTCGTACCGCGACCGGAAGGAAGTTTCCGGCGCTCCGTGCCCGTTGTGCGCGGGGGCGTGCTCGACTGCAGGAACCTCGGTCTTCACGTGGGTATCTCCAGCAATCGTTGGGTCTGAGTGGTCAATCCAGGCGATCGACGAAGAGGACGATCTCGATCTCCGGTCCCTGAACGCCGACCGTCAGCGACATCTCGATGTCCGCGGTCCGGCTCGGTCCCGTTACCAGGCTCGCATAGCCACCGCCTGGCCGCTGGGCAATCCGCCGCAGCACCCCGGCCGCCTCATCGAGCGAGGGAACGAGCGCGCCAATGGGCACAAGTGCCACGTGTACCTTCGACATCAATCCAACGGCGCGGTCGAGCAGCCCGGGCTCATTGAGCAGGAACGATCCAGTCTCCGCGATCGCCAGCTTGGCCAGGCTCACGCCGAGCGGAGCGTCTCGCGCCTCTGAGACCTCCTCCGGGCTGCGCCACTCAATTCCCTCAGCGGTAAGCGCCGCTGCAAAACCCGGCGCGTTGGTGACCAGCTCGGCAGAGATCGTCACGCGCGGCGCGTTGATCTCACGGCTGAGGCCAGCTAGGAACCGAGCGACCTCCACGCTCGATTCGGCCCGCTCGACACGGACCCCAAGCGGCGAAACGCGCTCCTCGAACGCCGCGAGAAGCCGGTCCCGATTCTCGACGGCCTCCGCCGCGTTCGTTGCGTCAGACCGCGCCGTCACGGCATTCCCTCGTCCATCGCCGATCCGCGCTCCATTGCCATCAATTGATCTAACCCGCTACGTCCGCCATCCCTGACGCGGACAGAAACGGCACACAACCGCGCCGGCCCCTTCCATCCGAGCACCGTCCACGCGAGGCGGGAATCGTCCGCCGGCCGGCTTCCCTGTGAACGCTACAGCATCGCGCCGAGGATCCAGGGATTGAACTCCTCCTGCCCAACCCCGGCCAGCTCGCTCTTGGTCCGCTTGCCGGAGGCGACGGCCAGCATCTCCTCGAAGATCTCCTGCCCGAGCTCGTCCAGGCTCATCCCCTCGAGCACCCGGCCGGCGTTGATGTCCATGTCATCCTCTTGCCGGGCGTAGAGCTCGCTGTTCGTCGCGATCTTGATCGAGGGAGCCGGCTTGAACCCGAAGCAGGAGCCGCGCCCAGTCGTGAAGACCACCAGGTTGCAGCCGCCAGCGACCTGCCCGGTGACCGAGACTGGGTCGTAGCCGGGGGTGTCCATGTGGACGAAGCCTCGCTCGGTGACTCGCTCGCCGTACTCGACGACCTGGTTCAGCGGCGTCGAGCCGGCCTTCGCCGCCGCGCCAAGCGACTTCTCGTAAATCGTCGTCAGGCCGCCGAGCTTGTTGCCGGGCGCCGGGTTATTGTCAATCGTCCCGCCGAAGTATTCGGTGTACTCCTCCCACCAGCGGATGAGATCGACCAGCTTCTGCGCCACCTCAGGGCTCTTGGCTCGGCGCGTCAGCAGGTGCTCGGCGCCGTAGACTTCCGTCGTCTCGCCGAGCACGACCGTTCCGCCCTGCTTGACGAGCAGATCGGCCGCCTTGCCCAGCCCTGGGTTGGCCGTCACGCCCGACCAGCCGTCCGAGCCGCCGCACTGGAGCGCGACCACCAGCTCCGAGGCCGGCACCGGCTCGCGACGCGCCTCATTCGCCTTCGGCAGAATAGCCTTGACCGCCTCGATGCCAGCCTCGACCGTCTTCTTGAAGCCGCCGTCCTGCTGGATCGTCAGCACCAGCGGGTGGTCATCCCGCATCACCGTGGACTCGATCATGTCGGTCGGCTGGTTGACCTCGCAGCCCAGGCTGATGACCACATAGCCCGCCACACAGGGATGGTTTACGATCCCAGCGAGCGTCCGCTGGAACAGCGCGAGGTGCTTCGAGCCGATGTGGGCGCCACAACCGCCCTTGTGCGGCAGCGCGATGACGCCATCCACGTTCGGGAACTCGTCCATCACGCCCGGCTGCTTGAAGTAATCCGCGATGGCAACCGTCGCCGAAGAGGCGCAGTTCACTGAGGCGAGGACGGCGACGTAGTTCCGCGTCCCGACGCGCCCGTCCGGCCGCCGGAAGCCCATGAACGTCCGCCGCTCAGACTCCGGCACGAGCTCCACCGGCTTGTAGTCGGCGCAGAAGGCGTAGTCCAGCTTGAGACTGCCCTGCTCCTTGATCGAGAGATTCTGGGTGTGGACGTGCTGTCCCGGCGCGATCTCTTGCGTCGCGAAGCCGATGATCTGGCCGTAGCGGCGAACCGGCGCATCGAGCGCGACCGGCCGCAGCGCCACCTTGTGGCCCGTGGGGATCATCTGCGAGACGCGCACCTCGCTCCCATCATCGAGCCGGAGGATCGTCCCTGGCAGTAGTGGCTGCTTCGCGATCGCCACGTCGTCAATCGGGTTCAGCAGCACGGCCACATCGTTCAGCGGGACCGGGCCTTGCGGAGCCCTGCTCATCAGCGTCATGGCCTCGGCGCGAGGCTTGGTCGAACTCATTGGGCCTCTCCTATCACAAGACCTTGTAGGTCCTCCATACGTCTCGCAAGTACGCGCCCGCGCGAAGATCCTCGCGCGCCCGATCTTCCGTCGCGACCTTCTCGAACGCGCGCTGCACCGTCTCGTCGGCGACCTCACGCGGGATGACGACGATGCCGTCAATCTCGGCGAAGACGATATCGCCCGGCCGCACCAGGACACCGCCACAGACGACCGGCCGCCCGAAATCCACCGCCTGCGCTCGCCCAGCCACGTCGACCGGCCGCGAGCCAGTCGAGAAGACCGGGAAGCCAAGCTGGAGAATCTTCCGCGTGTCCCGGTGGTAGCCGTCCATCACCATGCCACGAGCGCCACGGGCCATCGCCGCGTTCGAGAAGAGCTCGCCCCAGAAGGTCGCCGTCTCTAGCCCACCGGTGGCGAGCACGCCGACATCGCCCGGCTTCAGCTCGTCAATGGCGGCGATGATCGTCGTGTACGGCTCCGGCGGCACCTCATATTGCGGAGCGTAGCGCACCGTTGCCGCGCGCCCGACTACCGCCCCGCGAAACCCGGGATCGATCGGCCGGATATCGGCGGTCATGACTTGGTTCCGATAGCCGAGCTGATCCAAAATGTCAGAAATGACCGCCGAGTAGAGCTCTTTCGCCATCCGGTCGAAGAGCTCCAAATCCGCTTCCGTCCCACTAACGTCCGTTACCACTCCGCTGCTCCCGGGAGATTGACTCGATGCGGCGGCTTCACGCGCACCCCTCGCCGCCTCACTCAGTACAAAACGTGCACGATGGGATGGTACCGCAAAGTCCTAGTCGGCTGCGCACCTCGGTTTCTCATCCTGAGACGACGATGATGTTCGCGTAGGGACACGTGTCGCCGGTGCGAACCGTTGCCTTCGCCGTCTTCGCAAGCCGCTTCAGCTCCAGGTGCGACATGACCTCCAACGGCACGTTTCCGAGCAGGTCTCGCATCGCCTCGACTCGTTGCGGGCTGACCTCGGTCATCTCCCGCGTGATGATCACGCGATCGAGCCGCCACTCGGCGGCCACCGCCTTCAGCACGTCGAGCACCGTCGGGATATCGTCAACCAACGCCAAATCGATCCGTTGCGGGCCATCCGGAACCGGGAACCCACGGTCGCAGATCGTGAAATAGTCGGTGTGGCCGGTGCTGGCGAGCAGGTGGCACAGCGCCGGGTTGAGGATGCCGCCCCGCTTCATGACCGATCCCCCTCGCCGCTGTCGCCTGTAGCGAGTCCCCAGGACGCGTAGTACCGGCGCTTTTGATCCAACGTCACGCGCTCGCGGAAATCGAGCACCGGCCGCTTCAGGTAGAGCGTCGGATCGACGCCGTAGCCACTCACCGCGACGAGCTCCCAACCTTCCGCGCCGAGCGCGTTCAGCTCCTCCTCGCTCACCGCACCCACCATGCGGTACTCCCACGTGGTCTGCATCGCTGGTCGCCTCCCACCTGCCGGACCGCCCCGCGCTGATGACGCACATTGCACATAATCCCGGTATCCTACCGAATTACCAGGCAGGCAGCCGGCAGCGGAAAGGAGCGAGAACGATGAGATTGGCGACGCGGATGGGACGGCTGGGAACGGAGACGGCGTTCGAGGTACTAGTCCGGGCGCGGGCACTCGAAGCCGCCGGTCGTGACGTCGTTCACCTCGAAATCGGTGAGCCAGACTTCGACACGCCGGCCAACATCATCGAAGCCGGCTGTCATGCGCTGCGCACCGGCTGGACGCATTACGGACCGGCCGCCGGATTGCCCGAGCTGCGCGAGGCAATCGCCAACTATCTCAACCGCTCGCGCGGCACCAGCTACGGGCCGGAGCACATCGTCGTCACCCCTGGCGGCAAGCCGATCATGTTCTTTACCATCCTGGCGCTGCTGGAGTCGGGCGACGAGGCGATCTACCCCAACCCCGGCTTCCCGATCTACGAGTCGATGATCAACTTCACCGGCGCGACGCCCGTCCCCATCCCGCTGCGCGAGGAGCGGGAGTTCGCGCTCGACGTCGAGGAGCTCGCCTCCCTGATCACGCCCCGCACCAAGCTCCTCATCATCAACTCGCCGGGCAACCCGACCGGCGGCGTGCTTAGTCGCGAGGACCTGGCCGCCATCGCCGAGCTCGCGGTCAAGCACGATCTCGTGGTGCTCGCCGACGAGATTTACAGCGAGATCCTCTACGAGGGCGAGCACGTCTCGATCGCGACCATGCCGGGCATGGCGGAGCGCACCATCATCCTCGATGGCTTCTCGAAGACCTATGCGATGACCGGCTGGCGCCTAGGCTACGGGGCGATGCCGGCTGACTTCGCGGAGCAGGTCGCGAAGCTGATGGTCAACTCCGTCTCCTGCACCTCGATGGCCGTCCAGCGCGCCGGTATCGAGGCGCTGACCGGTCCGCAGGACGAGGTACGGACGATGGTGGACGCCTTCCGGCGGCGGCGCGACCTCATCGTGGACGGACTGAACGCTATCCCCGGTATTCGCTGCCTCCGCCCCAAGGGTGCGTTTTATGTCTTCCCGAACATCACCGGCACTGGCATGACCAGCAAGCAGTTTGCCGATCACTTGCTCAATGAGCACGGTGTGGCCGCGCTGGCCGGCACGTCATTCGGCCAGTACGGGGAAGGCTATCTCCGCCTCTCCTACGCCAATTCCGAGGAAAACCTGAAGAAGGCACTGGAGCGTATCGAGGCCGCGGTGAGGACCGCCGCCGGCGTGGCGTGAGCGTGTGTGAGGCGCGGCGTTACCGCCCGTCCGGCGGATAGAGCCGCGCCTCCGTCTGCGGGTCGAAGAAGAAAGCGTTCGCCCAATCGAGCCCGATTCGCACCGGATCTCCCGGATTGAACAGGCGGGCGGTCGGCGTGACGGCACGCAGCCGCGTGCTGCCCGCGTCGATTTCGTACAGAATCTCGGTCCCGAGGATCTGCCGCGTGTAGATCTCGCCGCCCGCCTGTCCGTTGCCCGGCGGGCCAGACTCGACCGTCAAGTGCTCAGGCCGGATCCCGACGCTGACCGTGCCGTTCGCCCCGTTCGATCGCAGCGCGGCGGCGATCTCCGGCGGAACGGTCGCCGTCCACCGGCCGTCGGGCAGGAGCGCCAACGTCCCACTCCCGGCATCGAAGCGCGCGTCAAGAAGATTGATCGGATGCGCGCCGATGAACCGCGCCACCCACCGATTCTTCGGCGTCTGGTAGAGGTCGAGCGGCGAGCCGATCTGGACCATTTCCCCGGCATTCATCACCGCGATCCGGTCAGCGATCGCCATCGCCTCCTCTTGGTCGTGCGTGACGAAGACCATCGTCGTCTCGACTTCGCGGTGGATGCGGACGAGCTCTCCGCGCATCTGCCGCCGCAGCTCGGCGTCCAGGCTGGAGAACGGCTCATCGAGGAGGAAGAGCGTCGGCCGCCGCACGAGCGCCTTGGCGATCGCTACGCGCTGCCGCTGACCGCCGGAGAGCTGATGGATCTTCCGGTCGAGCAGCCTGGCGATGTCGAGAGTCCGGCTGACCTCCTCGACCCGGCGCGCGATCTCCTCCTTCGGCACCTTGCGCGATCGCAGCCCGAAGCCGATGTTGTCGCGCACGTTGAGATGTGGATAGAGCGCGATGGACTGGAAGACCATCGCGATGTCCCGCTCCTCGGGCGGCACATCGTTCATCAGCCGGTCGCCGAACAGGATTTGGCCGCTGGTTGGCTGCTCCAACCCGGCCAGCATGTTCAGCGTCGTCGTCTTTCCACAGCCGGACGGACCGAGCAGGACGAGCAGCTCCCCATCCCGGATCTCGAGGTTGAGGCCACGCACGGCGTGAAATGTCTCGAAGCGCTTGTGGACGTCGATCAGGCGGATCGAGGCCCGACCGGAGGCCGGCGGGGCCGCGCCTCGCGCTCGTCCAGTTTCGGCTGCTGCGATCGTGGAAACGGATCCTGTCACGAAAGCGTCCTTTCCCCTGTGATGCTGCGCGCGATCTACAGCGGATCGACGAGATTCAAGCTTCGGATGCGCCGCTGGAAGAGATAGGCCAAGATCGCCGGCGGCACGATTCCGACGATAGAGGCCGCCGCCATCTCGGTCGGCATCGAGATCTGGAAGAACATCGCCGGGAGCACCGGCGGGAAAGTCTGCGCCGGCGACCCAGCGGCCAGGAACTGCGCGAAGGCGAATTCGTTCCAGCAGACCATGAAGCTGATCGCCGTCGCGACCGCGATGCCCGGCCAGGACATCGGCAGGATCACCCGGTAAAACGTCTGCCAGCGCGTGTTGCCGTCAACGCGGGCCGCCGCCTCCACCGTCCGCGGCAGCGACGAGAAGAACCCAGTCATGACCCACACGAAGAGCGGGATCGTCAGGGTGAAGTAGATCAGGATCAGACCGCGCAGCGTGCCCTGCAGATCCCACCGTATATAAAGGTAAGAGAACGGGATCACGATCGCGATCGGCGGATACGAGCGGGACAGGAGAATCGCGAAGAGCATCCCCGACCGCCCGCGGAACTGCAGCCGCCCCAGCGCGTAGGAGACCGGCAGCGCGACGAGGACTGTCAGCGCCGTCACGGCCAGCGCGACGATTGTGCTGTTGACCAATCCTCGCTTGATCGCCGGCGCCTGCCCGACCGGCAACAATTCCTCGCCAGTTGGCCCCGTCGCGGAGCCGCCGAAGATCCGGACGAAATTGCTCGTCGTCAGGTCGTGCGGATAGAGATGCGTCGGGACAGAGAGCAGCTCCGTCTTGTACATCAGCGCCATGTTGAGGAGCCAGTAGATCGGGACGAGGGTCCAGACCACGAGCAGCGCCGCGAAGAAGTACGTCAGCGCCCGCCGGGCTCCCGCGCGCCGAAACGCGACATTGATGGCGATGACGGCGAGGACGACGGCAACGGCAACGATCGCCAGGACGATGATCGGCCCAACCCAGGTGTTCACGCCTGCGCCTCCGCCGTTGTCTCCTGAGCGATGACAGCCGCTGGCTGCTTCCGCCGGTAGAAGAGCAAGAGGAAGTAGATCGTCGTGATCACCGTCGTCAGCACCACGAGCAGCCAGCCGATCGCCGCGCCAAGCCCGTAGTCACGCTTCTGGAACGTTTCCCGGTAGACCACCCACGTCAGCGTCGTGGAAACATCTCCCGGTCCACCGTTCGTCAGGAAGAAGATCGTATCGAAGACGCGCGCGGCCTCGACCGTGATCAGAACCATCACGATCAAGAGCGGCGTCTTGATGTACGGCAGCACGACGTGCCGGAACCGGCCAGCCGGGCTGAGCCGGTCTACTTTCGCCATCTTGTAAAGGTCTTCGGGGATGACCTGAAGCGTCGCGAGGATGAAATAGATCCCCAGCGGCGCGATCTGCCAAGCGTGCGCCAGCGCGACCGCCGGCACCGCCCATCGCTCGGAGAGGAAATTGACCGGGCGATTCTGGTCAACCAGCCCGAGCTTGATCAGCACCGCGTTGAACAGGCCCCACTCCGGGCTGTACAGGTACTTCCAGACGACCGACGTCGCGTAGAGCGAAACGGCCCAGGGGAGGATGACGATCGTCATCACGAACGGCCGGCCGCGGAAGCGCTCGTTGAGAAGCAGCGCGCCGCCGATGGCGATCACCAAACTGATCACCGTTGCGACGACCGTATAGGCAATCGTGACTCGCAGCGCGTGCCAGACCTCAGAGGAACGCAGCGCCTCTCGGTAGTTCTGGAGGCCAACGTACTCGTTCCGCTGGAAGATCAGGTCGATCTCGCGCAGGCTGAGCCACAGCGAATAGCCAACGGGATACCCCACCACGGCGATGAGCGCGACGATCAGCGGCAGCGCGAGCAACGAGGCGAATTGACCGTCGCTGAGCCGAGATGAGCTCCAGCGCCGCCGTCGCGCGTGGGCGACGTCCGGCGCGGTCCGCGGAATGGCAGTCATCAGCGCCACCTACGTTTGCGTCCGAATTGCGGACGCCAAACGTCAGCACACGAAAGACGAACGATCATTCCGGCAAAAGGGAGTTTGGGGCGGGTTCCCGGCCGCGCCGGGAACCCGCCCCGGTCGAACACCTACGAGGTCTGGTAGCGCTCGGCGAGCTCGACGGCGAGCTGCTTGAGGTTCGCGTGGACGGTCTCGACCGATTCTTGACCGAGGATCGCCTTCGGCAGCTCGGTCATTGCCGTCGCGTTCCACTCTTCCCACCAGAAGGTCTGCCACACCTTCGGGAACTGCCCGGCATTGAGGATGCCGTTGAGCGTGTCGAGCATGCTCGGATCGGGCAGCCACGAGTGGTATGCCTCGACGACCTCTGGATCCTCGAGGATCGCCTTGTATCCGGAGTTGAGCGCCGCCTCAATCGCCCAGCGCTTGGCGACGTAGAGCTGATCCTCGTGGTCCCGATAGCCGAACCAGCCGGCCAGTCGGTACTTCCGCGCCAGCTTCTCGTCGCTGTCGTTCCGGTTCGGGACGCTGTAGATGCCCTCGTCGATGAGGCCCCACGGCTGCTCAGCGACCGGCACTGGCGCCACCTGCCCGGCGACTTGCGACCGCTCCGGATCGTTGAAGACCTTGAGGTCGTAGATCTGCTGCGGACTAAACGCGTACGTCCCCTTGGCGAATGCGTCGATGTAGTCCGCTTCACCCATCGTGAAGACGGACTCGGGGACGATCCCCTCCTCCATCAGCTTGCGCCACTCGGCGAGGATCGCCAGCGTCTGGTCGTCGAAGACCGGCTGATTGTTCTCGTCGAATAGCACCGCACCGGTGTTGAGGCACTCGAACAGATAGGCCCAGGAGACGCCGAACCAAACACCGGCGGCGAACCAGTGCGGCAGAAGCGGCGGCCCCTCGACCGCGCCCGAGGCCTTGAGCTGCCGGCACTGATCGTAGAGCTCGGCCCACGTCTTCGGATACTGATCCGGCGTGATCCCGGCCTTCGACAGGATGGCGTTGTTGGCCATGATCGTGCCGCGGATCGAGACGAAGTACGGCAGACCGTAGAGCTTGCCGTTGATCGTCAGGGACTCGCGGACACCGTCGTACAGCTCGCCGCGTGCGTCATCGACGCCCCACCAGCGCTCATAGTCATGCACCCAACCGGGGATCGACCACCGGAAGAGCGTCGCCGGGTTGGCATAGGCCAAATCGAGCGGCTGATTCGCGATATGGAAGTTCTCCATGATCGCGATGTAGTCGCCCGTGACGGTTTGGTAGTCGACGTTCTCGCTGTAGGCCTGGTTGAATCGGCTGGTGTTGTCCTGGACGACCTCCGGCCGGAAGTTCCAGCCGCGGAAAACCAGCTGCTCGGACGTGTCGGCGCCTTCTGCCGGCGGTTGGAGCTTTGCCCCTTCCTGAGCGAAGGCGCGCGTCAGGGAGAAGTGGCGCCGGGGCTTTGCCTCAGCAGTGTCGGGCTTGTTGAGGTAGCTGACAATGAGGGGAGTGGCCGCGCCGGCCGCCGCCGCGCGCTTCAAGAACTCGCGGCGATCGATCCGCCCCTTCATCAAGTCATCGTAATGCTCGTAAATGGGTTTCGCCACGGATCATGCTCCTCCTTTGTCACGGCCAGAACTCTGACCACTTCTCCCACGGACCAGCGTCTGCCATCACCGAGACAGTAGGACCTCCATCTCCTCCGGCTGATAGCGACTGGCCCGATGCTCTTGGAAGTTCGCCTGGACTCTATCACACGAAATGCAGCGCGTCGAGATGCACGCGTAACAACTTCACATCAATAAAGGCTCATTTTCTGTGCTGCAACGCCGATGGACTCGCGAGCGACGATGCTCGACGACCTTCGGAGGAACCAATCCGTCAGCGCGCGACTTGAGCGCTCCGCGCGGCCGCGCTGTCGATCGCGACGGCGATGACGAGAATCGTGCCGGTTGCCACTGGTTGCCAGAAGGGCGAGACGCCGAAGAGGTTCAATGCGTTCGAGACGACGCCGAGCAGGAACACGCCGACGATGGTGTTCGTCATCCGGCCGTAGCCGCCGCTCAGCGACGCACCGCCGACGATGACAGCGGCGATCGCGGTGAGCTCGTACCCCAGCGCTCCCGCCGGCTGCCCGGTCGCCGTCTGTCCCACGAGGATAATCCCGGCGATCGCCGCGCACAGCCCTGTCGTCAAGTAGACGCCGAGCCGAATACGCCGCACATTGATCCCCATCTCCGCGGCGGCGAGGACGTTGCCACCGATCGCGTAAACGTAGTGGCCGAACTTTGTTTGGCTCAGCAGGACAGACAGGATGATCGCGACGATGAGGAAGATCCAGAACGGATTGGGGATGCCGAAGGTGCTGCCCAGCCCCAATTCGGTAAAGGAGAAGGGCACGCCGAACAGCGGCGTCGCGTTCGTCCAGACGTACATCAGCCCGCGAACGATCGTCATCGTCCCGAGCGTCGAGACGAACGGATTGACCCCGACGTAGGCGATCAGGAAACCGTTGACCAGCCCGACCAGGACGCCGACCGCGACGCCGCCGATCACTCCCAGCGCGATGTGCCCCCAGGACACCGGCAGATCCCCATCCAGCCCGATCATGAGCTTCGCGGCCACCACGCTCGCCGCGGCCGCCGTCGCCCCGACCGAGAGATCGAAGCCACCCAGGATGATCGCGAAGGTCATCGCGCACGCCATGATGCCGATGACCGCGTTCTGCCGCAGCAGGTTCATCGCGTTCGCCTGGGTGCGGAACGGCTCCGAGACGATGCACAAGGCGATCACCAGCGCCACGAAGACGATGGCGATACCGTACTGGCGAGCAATGGAGCCGACGTTCGCTTGCGGCAGGGTGCGTCCTGGCCGGGCCGGCGTCAGGCTCGCGCTCACTGTGCTCGCTCCGTCCGCGCGACGAGCTCCGCGCCGGTGATCATCGCGACGATCTCGTCCGGATTCGTCTCGCTCCGGCGCCGCATCCCGATCAAGCGCCCGCGTCGCAAGACCCAAATCCGGTCAGCGAGCCGGAAGACCTGGTCCAGGTTGTGGCTGATGATGAGCAGGCCGAAGCCGCGTTCCCGCAGTCCGAGGATGACCTCTTCGACCGCGCGGGTCTCGGCGACCCCGAGCGCGGCCGTCGGCTCGTCCATGATGATCACCTTCGAGCCCCAGGCCGCCGCGCGAGCAATTGCGATCGCTTGCCGCTGCCCGCCGGAGAGCGAGGCGACGAGCGCATCCATCGGCGGCACGTTCATGTGGAAGCGCTCGAGCATGCGGCGAGCCTCCTCAGCCATCCCGCGCTTGTCGAGCAGCGGCAGACGCCGGCCGCGAGTGCGCTCTCGACCGAGGAAGATGTTCGCCCAAACCGGCATGTTCCCAGCCAGCGCCAAGTCCTGGTAAACCGTCTCGATACCGGCCGCCCGCGCCTCGGCTGGCGAAGTGAACGAGACCGGCTTCCCCTCGAACTCGATCGTCCCCGCATCCGGTCGGTGGACGGCGCTGAGGATCTTGATCAGCGTGGATTTGCCCGCGCCGTTATCGCCGACCAACCCGGCGATCTCGCCGGGGATCACCTCGATGCTGACATCCTCCAGCGCCGTCACCGCGCCAAAGCGCTTGCTCACCCCGATCGCGCGCAGCACCGGCGCCGGCCCGGAGCCACTCTGCGCCGTCGGTGCTTGCTGCGCTTTCATCGCCGTCATCAGCGCTCAGCCACCGTTAGTGAATGCCACGACTCACGCCAACTCATCGGCTCCTGGCTAGCACCCCCAAGCCGGCGGCGTTTCTTCCGCGTTCTCGCGAGTGATGATCGGCAGCGGCAGGTAATTCGGCTTGGGGATGTCCGCCTCTCGCCCATTGAGATAGAGCCAGGCCATGTGCATCCCCTCGAACGCCTGTGGATACGGGTCCTGGTTGATCGTGCCGATCACGTAGCCATCAATGATTGCCTGGCGGACATCGGCGGGGTAGTCACCGAGGATGAATCCGACCTCCTCGCGCCCATTCTTCCGGGCGAAATCGGCCGCGGCGACACCTTCCGGACCCTGCATGACGATCACGTCGAGTTGCCCCTTCGGGAACCGGGTCAGCAGGTCCTGCGTCACCGCCAGCGCCTTGGCGCTATCGAAGTCGTCGGTCACCCGCGCCACGATCTCGTACTGCGGGTATTGGCTGATGACCTCCTCGAATCCCTGGCCGCGTAGGATCTGCGGCGACGTGCCCGTGATTCCCTGGACGTAGCCGATCTTCACCGGCTGATCGCCGTAGGTGTCGTGCAGGAGCTGCGCCTGCAGGCGACCGAACTCGACATCGTCCGCGCCGACGTATGTCACTACCTCGGCTTGTCCGCTCTCGAATCCGGCTCGGTTGTTGACCTCGATGACGGGGATGCCAGCCTCATTCGCTTGCCGGATCGCCGGGATGATCCCCTCCCCGGACGGCGTCAGGAGAATCAGGTCGAATTGCTGGGCGATGAAGTCTTGGATCACCGCCACTTCCTTCGCCAGATCGCCGCCTCCCCCGTCGCGCAGCTCGTACTCGAAGCCGAAGCGGCGCGCGCCGTCTTCCAGCCCTGTCTTGAAGTTCGCGTAGAACGGTACGGAGAGATACGCCACGCTGACGCCGATGCGCTTCCCGCTCGGCGGCTCTGGCGTGCCGATCACGTCGGCGGACGGCGTCGCCATCGGCGGGCAGGTGACGTCCTGCGCCGCCGCGCCTCCCCCGCCCATGCGCCCGAGCGCGACAGCCGCCGGAACGCCGAGACCGAGCGCTGCCGCCCGGCGAAGCAAACCACGCCGATCGATCCGGGTCAGGTCACCCATGGCTGTGACTCCTCTCGCTGATGGCCTAGAGCGATCCCAATGCACCCATGGCCCGCGATCTGTCCGCGATTTCGACTGGCGGCCGGACTCTAGCACCGCCATCGCCCCGGGTCAATGGGTCCACCGTCGCGCGCCAGGCTCTCGCCAACGCGCCGATTCCTGCGTAAACTCCCGGCCAATTGCCCGCACTCGAATACGCGCGGCAGTGGAACCGTGAGTCAGGTACGTAAGGAGTTCCTATGCCTGAGACGATCCGACTCGAAGGTCCCATCTCCCTCGTCGGCGCGGAGGAGCATCCGCATGCCGCTCGCCGGCTGCGGGAAGCACTTCCCTCCCTCCAGTGGCAAGAGGTGGCAAGCCCGGTCGAGGGCACGCCAGTCGTCCGGCTGCGCCGCGACGATGCCCTGCCGGAAGGAGCGTTCTCCCTCTCCGTCGAGGAGTCCAGCAACCCTCCGGCTGTCGAGGTCGCTGGCGGCCCATTCTCCGGCGTCATCTACGGAGTGGAAGAGTTGATCCAGCGTCGGGCGCGCCAGGTCGGCAACGCGGTCGAGCTGGAGTCCGGCCAGGTGTCGCAGGCGCCGGGGTTGCCGTACCGGACGTTCTGGACGTGGGACCACTCGACCAATTGGGACCTCGATCAAATCGGCGTCCAGGAGATCGGTGTCTTCAATCCGTACGGAAAACCGCCCCAGGGCTTTCTCGACGACTATCGTCGTGTCGTCGACTTCATGAGCCAGCATCGTATCGCCGCGCTCGTCATCTATGGCTTCTTCCGCGAGTCGCATGGCGGTCTCGAAGCCGCCCAGGAGCTCTGCCGCTACGCCAACGAGCGGGGCGTCCGCATCCTGCCGGGAGTCGCGATCAACGCCTACGGCGGCATCTGGTGGGAAGGCGAACACCCATACAATCTCGCGACTTGGCTGCGGCAGCACCCGGAGCTCGCGGCGACGATGGAGCGGCCGGCCGGATTCCAATTGCAGGACCTCGACTTCCCGCTCTATTTCCCGCGCTCCGATTACACCGTCCGCGGCTGTCCCTCCCGCAAGGAGAACCAGGACTGGATGGCCGAGGGGATTGCCTGGCTGGCGGAGACATGCGAGATCGGCGGGATCAATATCGAGGCCGGCGACTACGGCGTCTGCGGCTGCCCCCTCTGTGAGCAGCGTAGAGCCGAGCGAGAGGATGCCCGCCGCCGCGAAGGCTACGCCGAGTCGTGGTCGCACGCGGACATGGCCGACTTCTACCCGCGTCTCTATGAGGCGGCTCTCACCAAGCGCCCGAATCTCTGGCTTTACTCCGAGCTCCAGTGGGACAACCTGCTCGATGCCGAGGCGATGAAGCCGCTGCGCAGCCTGCCCGAGGGCGGCATCTACCAGCACACGCTCAACCGGTCCTACTGGTACCGGGTGCAGCGCGAGTTCACCGCGGACGCCGCGAAATCACTCCCAACTACGACGAACGTCTTCCGTTGCCAGTTCTGCTGCCAGTGGAACGGCGATCGCCGCACGGAGCGGTATCGCTTCAATGGCCGCGATTTCGCCGAGATGGCCTGGAAGGCAGCCGAGGTCGGCTTCGAAGGCTTGACCGTCTGGGGCGAGCCGTCGCCCTACCACGTCTCGACCGAGCTGAGCTATCTCGCCTTCGCGCGGTTCACCTACGATCCGACGCTCACCTGGGAGCAGTTCATCAAAGAGGATGTCGCGCCTCGTCTCGGCGGCGAGGCGGCGGCCGAGCGCTATCTCGCGCTCATGACCAAGCTCGACGACAACCCGCGCCTGGAGATGAGCGAACTTCAGCGCATGCGGGCCGAAGCGCTGGACGGCGTCCGTCAGCCCGACGACGAGGTCTCTCGCCGCTGGCTCTGGCTCGCCGACCGCATCGCCCGGCGCCAGTACATGGGCGCGTAATCGCGAATAGCGCGCGCTCGGCAAGGCTGATGTGCCGAGCGCGCGTTGCCCTGGCAGGGATGGGCGCGAACCGCTCCTGCCAGGGCGCAATCAGCAACGATCAGACCGCGATCGAGTTGAGGTTCTGGGCGAGGTACTCCGCGGCGTACCAGGCGTGCGCTTCGATTGTCTCGGTCGGGTTGTAGCCCGAGCTCGTCGGGAAGGTCGAGCCGCCGAGGATGAAGAGGTTCGGCGCCTCGTGCGCCTGACCGTACTTGTTGACGACCGACGTCGCTGGATCGTCGCCCATGCGGGTGCCGCCGTAGGCGTGGCTGTTGATCGGCACCGGCGTCCGCGCCGGGAAGCTCGGCCACGTCTCGGTTGCACCCATCGCCCGCAGCATCTCGTCCAGCTTCTCGTCGATATAGGTCGTTGCCAGGTTCTCGTTCTCACCGAAGCTGTAGGTGACCCGCAGCACGGGGACGCCGAGCGGGTCCTTCACCTCCGGATCGAGATCCAGGAAGGTGAACTCGTACGGCAGCGGCTCGACCTGCGCGAAGACCGAGCCAACCGAGTCGGCGTTCTCGTGCAGCCACTGCTTGTAGGCGCTGCCCCATTGCGGAACGCCCGGCGCAAGTGTCCGCGACCGGCCAATCGGCAGCGCTCCCGTGCCGGCGAAGATCACCGCTCCCCGGATGAACCCCAAGCCGGAGTGGTCGAAGTTGTCGCCGTTCAGGTCGTCCATCGCCGTCGCCTGGCCGGTCGTCCCTCCCCACAGGTTCAGCCGCTTGCCGGGGAACAGTCCGTTGCGACCGACGTAGGCATGGGAGAAGTAGTGCTTGCCGACCTGCCCATTGTTGTTGACGAGACCCTGCGGGTACGCCGTCGAGGTGGAGAGCAGGAGCAAGCGTACATTCTCATAGATATAGGTAGAAAGGATCACGACGCCGGCGGGCTGGACCTGGAGCTGCCCCTGCTCGTCCAGGTACTCGACACCGACGACCTCGCCCTTGTCGTTGCTGAGGATCCGCATCACTCGGCTATTCGGCCGGATCTCCAGCTTGCCGGTCGCTTCCGCGTGGCGAATCGCCGAGACGAGGGTGCTTGACTTCGAATCGTTCCAGCACCCGTATGAGCTGCAGTAGCCGCACATCGTACAGGCGGGCCGGCCGTCGAAATCCTGGCTGAGAATCGCCGCCGGCTGCGGGAACGGGTGGTAGCCGAGTTTCCGCATCCCTTCTGCTGCCAGCTCGGTGAATCCGGCAGATCGCACCGGCGGCAGCGGAAACTCGCGAGAGCGCGGGGACTCGAAGGGATTCCCGCCCTCGACGATTTGCCCGTTGATATTGCCCGCCTTGCCCGAGACCCCGATGAGGTACTCGACCTTGTCGTAGTACGGCTCGAGCTCTTCGTAGGTCAGCGGCCAGTCCTCAACCGTAGAGCCAGCCGGGATCGCCTCCTGACCGTAGCGTTGGATCGTGGTGGACCGAACCTTGAAGTCGTCCGCGCGCATGCGCCAGCTCTGCGTGCCGTAGTGCACGCTCGTTCCGCCGACCATGTTCGCCATGCGGATCGGCGGGATTGGTGGCGAAGCAGTGGGCGACTTCGCGTCCGGCCGCCAAGTCGGCAGCTCCTTGTTGTATTTCGGCTCGCCGGTCCAGCCCAGGATGTCGCCAGAAATCTCGTCATCCCTCGCCAGGAAATCGGCCTTGTCCAGGTAGGGGCCGGCCTCGAGCCCAACGACATTGATACCCGCCTGTGCCAGCACATACGCGGCAATGCCGCCGGCCGCGCCCAACCCCACAATGACGACATCCGCCTTTGGAAGTGGGTTGCTCACCAGCCTGTCCCTCCGTAGCGCTCGACCGAGACATGCTCCGGCGTCACCGTGGCGTCAATCTGCTGATCGGCCTCGGTCCAGACGAGCTTGATGCCGGGAAAGCCAATCAAATCCCAGCCGGCGAAATCGCGATTGCCGCCGTAGATCGGGTCACCGAACATCCCCTGCCGGGTATGCTCGAGCAGCGTGGCGAAGAACCCCTGTGGTACTCCCTCGATCTCGCTGTTCTCCGCCTGGGTGAGGAGCTCGTCCTGGCGCTCTGGGGAAAGTCCGGAGAACCCATCCGCGCCCGCCGCCTGATCGAGCGCCGCGAGCCCCGCCTGGTAGAGCGGCAGCGTCGCGGCATACGGACCAGCCAGAGCCCGGTCAATGAAGATCTGGACACCGGCCTCGACAGCGCCAGGCCCGAGTTCGTCCGCCGGGATCAACCGCGCGATCGCGGCCTTCAGCGTCGTGAACTCCGCATCGGTAAGCGCGGTCGGCGTGTAGGAGTCAATGTCCTCTTGCGCAGCCTGCGCGAACATCCGAAGCCAGGCCGGGTAGCGGCTCGCCGCTCCCGATGCGGCATCCGCGCCTGCTGGCACGGCCAATCCTGCCGCGGCGCCGGTGAGCAGCGCCGTATCGCGCAGGAACCGGCGGCGGTGGATTACCCGTGCCAGAACGTGCTCAGGTAATCGGCGTTCGGGCATTGTTACACCCCCTTTTCGACAGCCCGGAAATCGAGCCGGTCGCTGAAGACACCGAGCCTGTCACGCAAGAGCCTCACCTCCTCGCTCGACCGACTACGCCACGCCCCGGTCATGATTCGCCAGGGCACCGAGTGACCACCAACGGCAACGATAGTTTGTGCGATCCGTGAGAAACTGTCTATACACATTGTTCGGCTAGGAAAATAGTCTGTCGTCTTGGCAACGCAGCGATCAGCACCGGAGGTAGCCGCACCGACAACGTCATGAAAGCGCGCTATGCGCCACCTGATGGCTCCACCGCGGTGCCGATCGTCGCGACTGCCGGTCTGAGCGGGAGGTCGGCGGGGCGCCGGTCCTGGCGACGCTGAGCAGGCCAGAGCCAGGCGCCGTCACCCCGGAGAGAGCTCACTGAGGTGCGATACGGTTTCCGGAGTCCGCGTCGAAGAAGTGCAAGCGCCCGGGCTCGAATGCGACGGACACCGAATCGCCGGCCTGGTACGAGCGCGTGCCGGGAATGCTGGCCCTCAGCGGGCGGTCCCCAATTGTCAAATCCACATAGGTGACCGGTCCGACCGGCTCGGTCAACTCGACGCGTCCAACAGTTGCGTCCGGTGCCGGCGGTCCGATCAGCAGGTGCTCCGGCCGAACCCCGAGCACGACCTCCCTCCCCGCCAACGCGCGGGCGGAGTTGTCCGGCAGGCTCACCTGCAGCGTGCCCGCGTCGAGCACCGCGCAGCCATTGCTCGCCTCAATGCGCCCCTTGATGAAGTTCATCCGCGGGCTGCCGATGAACCCAGCCACGAACATGTTGACCGGCGCGTTGTACGTCTCCTCCGGCGTGCTGTATTGCTGGAGCACGCCGTCACGCAGGATCGCGATCCGGTCGGAGAGGACCATCGCCTCTTCCTGATCGTGGGTGACGAAGATCGTCGTCTTACCAAGCTCTCGCTGGAGCCGCTTGATCTCGGTGCGGGTGTTGACGCGCAGCAGCGCATCGAGGTTGGAGAGCGGCTCGTCCATCAGGAAGACCGCGGCGTTGCGGACCAAGGCGCGGCCGAGCGCGACGCGCTGCCGCTGCCCGCCTGAAAGCTGCGCCGGTCGCCGGTCGAGCAGCCGCTCGATTCCGAGCAGCGCCGCAACTTGCTCGACGCGCTGCTTGATCTCGCTGCTCGGCGTCTTTCGCATCTTCAGCGCGAACGCCAAGTTGTCGTAGACGCTCATGTGCGGGTAGAGCGCGTAGTCCTGGAACACCAGCGCCGCATCTCGGTCCTTCGGCGAGAGATCGGTCACTCTGTGGCCATCGAAATAGATTTCGCCGCTGGTCGGCTCCTCCAACCCGGCGATGCAATAGAGCGTCGTGCTCTTGCCGCACCCCGATGGGCCGAGTAGGGTGACGAAGCTCCCCTCCGGGATCTCTAGCGACAGATCGTCGACCGCCTTGACCGGGCCGAAATGTTTGCTCAACCGCTCCAGTGTGACCCGCGCCATAGTCTTTCAACCCTCGAGCCGATTGGCGATAGCCGATGTCAACGCGCCAGCACGCCCGGCGATGCAAGCCGGCCAGCGACTCGCTTTCACCCCTTCACCGATCCTGCCGTCAACCCTTGCACCAGGAACCGCTGGAAGACGAACGCCAAAACGATCGGCGGCACGATCGCGACGATGCCCGCCGCGAACAGGGTGCCGTAGTTCTGCTGACCGTACTGAATGACCGAGAAGATCTGCGCGATCACGTAGGTGATCGTCATCGAGTCATCATCCTGGGCCAAGTTGAGCGCGAAGATGAACTCGTTCCAGCAGAAGATGAACGCGAAGAGACCGGCCGCGATCAAGCCAGGCACCGCCAAGGGCAAGACGACCTTGTAGAGCGCCTGAAGCCGGTTGCAGCCATCAACCGCCGCCGCTCGCTCCAGATTCGACGGGATGGTCTCGAAATACGTCTTCATGATCCAGAGGACGAGCGGGATGCTGAAGCTGGAATAGCTGATGATCAGCCCCAGCTTCGTATTGGAAAGCCCGGCACGACTGAAGAGGATGAACCACGGCACCATGATCGCCAAGTTGGGAATCATCCGCGTGATCATGATCCCGATCAGCGTCGGGCCAAGGAATTTGACGTGGCTGAGCCGCGCGTAGGCATATCCAGCCAGCGAGCCGAGAACGAGGCAGATGACCGCCACGGACAGGCTGACGGCCGTGCTGTTGACGAGCGCTTGCGGCACGCGCGTCGCCACCAGCGGCACGCCCGCTGTCGAGGCCGTGCTCTCTCCCGTGAAGATGTTGCGGTAGTTCTGGAGCGTGATATCCGGCGTGAAGTCCGGCGGCTTGGACAGCAGCGACGTGAATGGCGAAACGCTGCAGAAAGCGAGCCAGGCAACCGGCGCCAGCGACCACAAGAAAATCAGCAGGACCGGGATATAGATCAACCGCTGTTTCCAGACCCGCATTCGCCGTGAGGTCGAGAATCGGCGGGCGGGCGGCGAGAACGCCTTGCTCGATGCCCTGTTCAGCTCTGCCAGCTCCAGCGCGTGCCGCGTCGAGCGCCGCCGCAGATCCTCATCCAGCTCCTCGACCGACGCCTCGGCGACCCCGCGACCGGTCGCCAAATCGCGCGGCGGGCGGTCCAGCAGCCGGATGTAGACGAACGCCAGGATGAGCGTGATGAGCGTGAGAATCAGGAGAATTGCGGTCCCCTGGCCAAACTGGAAAAAGCCGAAGATCGTGTTGTAGCCAAGCCAGGAGAAGACCGTCGTCTCCATACCCGGCCCGCCCTTGGTGAGAAAGTAAATGAGATCGAAGGCCATGATCCCGTTGATCGTCGCCAGGATCAGCACCAGGAGGAACATCGGCCGGATCCACGGCAGCGTGATGTACCGGAAGCGCTGCCACGCGCTCGCCCCGTCCATCTTCGCCGCGCGGTAGAGGCTATCCGGTACCGACTGGAGAGCGGCGAGGAAGAACAACGCCGCCATCGGCGCGCTATTCCAGACGAACGCGATGACGACGAGATAGAGAGCGGCCTGGCCGAGGATCGGGATGTCGAAATCGCTCAGCCAGGCCTTGTAGCCATCAATGAGACCGAGCTTGTAAAGGACGCCATTGAGGGTGCCGTATCCGCCGTCATAGATCCAGGCCCAAAGCACGCCGACGACGGTTCCGGACATCGCCCACGGGACGAGGATGATGCTGCGCATCAGCCCCCGCCCGACGAATCGCTGATTCAGCACCAGCGCGATCGCCAAGCCGAGCAGCACCGAGAGCACCGTCGAGGCGATCGCGAACCGGAAGGTGACGCCGATCGCGGTGCGGAATTCCTTCCCACTCAGCACGTTGCGGTAGTTGTCCAACCCGACCCAGACATCGAGCCCGAGCGCCGGGTTCTTCATGTGGAGCGACGTCCATACGGCGTAGCCGACTGGATAGAGGCTGACACCGATCACGGCCAGGATCGTCGGCAAGACCAGCCAAAACGCGAACCAGCGGTCGCGCGCGATCGACCGTGACCGCCGTGGCGCGACCGCTCGCGCCGGCGTCACCGCGACTGGCGTACTCGACATTGCTCGGCCCCTCACGCAACGAAAGGGAACGGACGACGCGGGCAGGTCATGCCTCCTGTCGCCAGTCGTTCGCTCCCTTCCGCCTGTCGCTTAGAAGGTCGGGTACAACTGCTTGGCGCCGTCGAGGTTGTCCTTCATTTCTTTCAAGACCGTGCCGATATCCTTCTGACCCAGGACGAATTCCTGGACGAGGCTCAGCGTCTTGAACTCCCACTCCGGATACCAGAGCTGCTTCTGGACGTTGCGCGGCTTGCCGAGCGCGAGCTGCTGGTCGTAGATCTCGACGTCGCGCCACTTGGCGAACTCGGCGCGGACATCCTCCCGGCTCATGACCTCCATGTTGATCGTTCCCAGCCCCTCTTCGATCACCCAGCGGAGGGCAACATGGTACTCGCCATCCTTGTAGGAGTAGCCGTAGAACCGGGCGAGATCCTCCTGAACCTCGGCCGGCACGTTCGACTGCTTGCCGAGGACGAACATCGGCGAGATCGCCGTCGTCTCGTGCGTCTTGCCGGGATTGAGGAAGTTGTGGACGTGACCAGCGATATTGGAGAGGCTCGGATCGTTGTTGCGCTTGTGCGAGTAGTCGTCGTTCATGCAGAAGCTGTGCTCGCCGGTGTTGAAGCGCACCGTCGGATCGCCGATCTCGAAGGCGTCGGGCGGAACGATGCCGGTGTCGTAGAACCGCTTCCACCGCTCCAGCATGGCCCGGAACGGCGTATCCCCGTCCACCACGGTCAGGTTGTACTCATCGTCGAAGATGTAGTCGCCGTCCGAGTACGACTCGACGAAGAGCGACCAACCGAGCGCCCAGAAGTCTTTCCGCCAATACGGAATGTAGGGATGCTGAATACCGGCCGCCTGGAGCTGCTTGCACTGCTCCTCGAACTCTTCCCACGTCTCCGGGGGCGCGGTAATGCCGGCCTGCTCGAAGTGGATGTCGTTGTAGACGAGCTACTTGGTGCCCGCCCACTACGGGAGCCCGATCATCTTGCCGTCGTGAGTGCTCATGTTCTCGATGCCCCACGGCTGGAGCTTCGGCTTCATCTCCTGCACCCACGGAATCTGCTCGATGTCGTCGCGCAGCCACCCCGCCTGATACCAGCGATTGAGCTGGTCAGAGTGGCAATACATGAGGTCGATCTTCTCGCCGCCGAGGAACTTGGCAGCGATGACATTGGCGTAGTCGTACACGCCCGGAATGTCGGCGAAGCGAGGCTCGGGCTGGCCGTTCATCTCCGCCCACTTCTTGAGATTGTCAACGACGATGTCGGGTCGGTACGTCCAAACGACGACATTGACCGCCCCGGCGACCGGCAGCGGCGCGTCCTGCCGCGCGGCCGCTTCCGCCAGCAAGTAGCTTCGCACCGGGCCCGGCGCCGCGAGAGCCGCTGCGAAGAATCCGGCGCTCAGGCCACCCTTGGCCATGAGCTGGCGACGCGAGAGTCGAGACGAGCCCATCGAATCCTCCTCCGCACGTATTTCCGGCCTACCCCGCGGTAGACTCGCCCCGTGCCCGGCACAGGGTTTTCGGTGGATGCTCGGTAGGGCATAGGAACACCATCTGGCTGTAAAGACCTACCAAGCCATCGCCCCTGAAATTTCCAGGCTTCGTAGCGGCTGTGGTTCCGCACGCCAACCTTGTGCAAGGCCAGTTCGAGATGCGATGGTGGCAAGAATCGGCATGATGGCACCGGAATTTTGCCCGCCAGGCACTTGGGATACTCGCCCAACCCGTTTCGTTGCAGACGCGAAGAGCCATGCGGATTGCACCATTCCCGCACGCGTTACCGGCTTGACGTTGACACGATATCTGCGGCTAAGTATGCTGCCGCGCCGTCACAATCTTTCACCGTGCCGAATTGTGAGAGGAGGATCCTCGTGAGCGACTCAAACGCCCTTGATCAGCTAGTGCGTGAGTATCAGGAGAAACGGCTCACGCGGCGCGAGGTGCTGACGCGCGCCGCCTCGCTCGGGCTATCCGTCTCCGCCGTCGCGGCGCTGCTTGCGGGCGCTCGACCGGCGCAGGCAGCCGGCAACGACGGCTCGACGGCCAAGGCCGCGCGCCGGCAGGAGCCCAAGGTTGGCGGAATTCTCCGCGAGGGATACGACCTCGACTTCTCGCGGATGGACCCGATCAACACCAACTGGTACGACCCGGCATTCTTCGCGCTCTATGACGCGCTCATCACGAACGATCCCGAAGGCAACTACGTGCCGCAGCTTGCCGAATCCTGGGAGTTCTCAGAAGACGGCACGGAAGTGACGTTCAAGATCCGCTCCGGGCTCACGTTCCACTCCGGCCGCCCGCTGAACGCCCAGGCGATCAAGGAGGTCTTCGACCTGATCCGGGATCCGGAGAGCGGCTCACCGCTGCGCACCCTCTTCGACCCGGTCACGGCCGTTGAGGCGCCGGACGACACAACGCTCGTCCTGAAGATGGCGCACCCGTTCTACAACGTCCTCAACGTCGTCAAGACCGGCTACTGGCGCATCGTCAACGTCCAGAAGCGGCAGGAGCTTGGCCAGGAATACGGCCAGCAGGAGATTGACGGCTCCGGCCCGTTCGTCTTCGGCGAGTGGGCGCCGGGCAGCCACGTCACCGTCAATCGCTGGGAGGACTACCCAGGCTCGATCGTCCCGTACTTCGAGAACAAGGGCAAGGCGTATCTCGACGGTATCCGCTGGATCGCTCTCTTTGCCGACGCCTCGCAGCGCGCGATCCAGATCGAGAATGGCGAGATCGACACCCTGCACGGTCCGGCCTTCCAGGACGTCGCCCGCCTCGAGTCGAACCCGGACCTCAACGTCGTTCGCCTCAAGGAGTGGTCCGGCTACATCATGGGCGTCAGCTTCAACCGGACGGACCTGGACTTCCACGAGGTGAAGATGCGGCAGGCGATCTCGGCCGCGATCGACCGCGCCGCGATCGCGCAGGCGATCTTCTTCGGCGAAGGCACGCCGATGTACGGCCCGGTGCCTTCGGCCGACAAGTACTACACGCCGGAAGTCGAGCAGTACAACCAGTACAACCTCGAGCAGGCGAAGGCTTGGGTCGCCGAGCTTGGCTGGACGCCGGGCGACGACGGCATCCTCGTCAAGAATGGCACGCGCTTGGAGTTCCACATGCCGGTCCAGGACGAGGCGTACAACCGGGCGATGGCGACGGTGCTCCAAGACCAGCTCCGGCAGCTCGGCATGGACCTGCGGATCGACGTCTACGACCGCGGCACCTACTTCAACGAGCTCGCCAACAATCCGGACTCTTACCTCTTCCTGTATCTCTGGCCCGTCCCGATCGACATCATCAGCCAGTTCGTGAGCACGGCGTCTATCCCGAATCCGAACTGGGCGCACGCCAGCGTACCCGAGGTTGACGAAGCGATCCGGGCATGGCGACAGGCGGCCAACGAGGAGGAACTGATGGCCGCCGCGGCTCGGTTCCAAGTCGAGGTTGCCAAGAGCCTGCCGACCATCCCGCTCGTCAACAAGAACAACATCTGGGTCTACCGCAACAACGTCCACGGGTACCTGCCGCACCAGTGGAACCTGTACCCGTACTACAACGACGTCTGGCTCGACTAACGAGCTGCACTTCCATCGCCGTAATTCGGACCGGCCGCGTTGGCACGGCCGGTCCTTTTTTCTCGTCACAGATTCGTGAACGCCTGCTCAATTGCACGTTCAGCGCCCGCGAGCTGAAACGCTGGCGGAGAGGCAGTCAAACCGCCTCCGACGTCACACCGATCAGGCACGAACCTTCCAGACCTGTGCGTCATCAACGAAATGTCTCGACCAACTTAGCTCTTGCGGACAACGTTGAGCCTGAAGCAACGACCCTGTCTGCTCACCACAATCCCGCCACCGCGCGGAAACGCCCCGCAGAGGGTCTCGCGAAAAATTGCGAACTATGGCAAGATGCGCGCCGTCGGCTCGCCGACAGTGAAGCCTGGATCAATGAGGTCAGGCGCAGTCTCAACGACAACGCGCGAGTACTCCGAATCGCGACGGGTACTGGCTGCCTGTCGCGTACATCCGTGTCCGCGTTTCGGACATCGGCTCGCGTGAGCAGCTCAAGCGCGGTTGAGGGGCCAGCGGCGACTATCATTGACATATCAGCGTCTGGCGCGAATCTCGGCTGGGTTCAGC